>OOBY01000006.1_pt1 | contig 299469 bp, 236 predicted proteins | sample 1671751 | NCBI WGS metagenome assembly OOBY01 (sample SAMN06348189, study PRJEB24527) | human gut metagenome | biome: human gut; feature: ankylosing spondylitis patient; material: feces | host: Homo sapiens | place: China | collected 2015-10
TTATCGGAATGCAGGATCACGGTGATGACGTTTGGTTCCGCAATATCCGCGTGAAAGTTCTGGACTGATCACATAAATAATTCAAAGATAGGCTGTGTCAAAAGTAACATCAACATGGCATTTAGTTCTGAATGACAGAATGATATGCCCGACGAACTTCTGACACAGCTTTTTTATTTTAATACATGAACCCCTTTATCTACAAACATGAAACTCCAAATAAATCTATGTGCGCTGGCTCTTCTTTTAATGATTCCGTTTACGGCCATGGCGCAGTCTAAAACAAAAGCGAAAGCTAAAAAAGAAGTAGCGATTCAACTCTATTCTGTCAGGGATATATTGAATAAGGTAGACAATAAGGACGGCAAATGTGACGCTGCTTATATTACTCTTCTGAAGAACTTGGCGAAAATGGGATATACCAGTGTGGAAGCCGCCAATTATAATAATGGAAAGTTTTACGACAGAACTCCCGACCAATTTAAAAAAGATGTTGAATCTGCCGGGCTGAAGGTTTTATCCTCACATTGCACAAGAGGATTGTCGAAAGAAGAATTAGCTTCCGGTGATTTTTCAAGTTCACTTCAATGGTGGGACCAGTGTATTGCTGATCATAAAGCTGCCGGTATGAGTTACATTGTAGCTCCTTGGATGGATGTGCCTAAAACACTTAAGGAGTTGGATACATATTGTGCTTATTACAATGAAATAGGCAAACGTTGTAAACAGCAGGGGATGTCGTTCGGATACCATAATCATGCTCATGAATTTCAGAAGGTAGAAGATAAAGTGATGTATGATTACATGATTGAGCATACCAATCCTGAATATGTTTTCTTCCAGATGGATGTTTATTGGGTAGTTCGCGGACAAAACAGTCCGGTCGATTATTTTAATAAATACCCCGGTCGTTTTAAAATGTTCCATATCAAAGATCACAGAGAAATCGGGCAGAGCGGAATGGTTGGTTTCGACGCTATTTTCAAGAATGCAAAGACAGCTGGTGTGAAGCATCTTGTTGCAGAGATAGAAAGCTACAGCATGCCCGTAGAGAAAAGTGTCGAGGTAAGTCTGGATTATTTGCTGGATGCTCCCTTTGTGAAAAGCTCATACGCTAAATAAGGCATAAAAAAAAGTCTGTGCATGCTTTTAGCATGTCAGACTTTCAATTCTCTCTAGGCTGTTCTGAATTATTCAGCTACAGCTTCAGTTGCAGTGCTATCTGCATTCAAAGAGTCAGCTGCTGCCTGAGCTGCTGCTTGTTCTGCTTCAGCTGCTGCTGCTTCTACAGCTGCGATTGAGTCAGCAATGCGGATAGAATCTTGTTGAGCTTTTGCTGCGTCAGCTGCTTTGTTACCACAAGATGCGAATGATACTGCTACGATAGCTACGGCCATCAAAACTAATTTTTTCATTTTCTTTGCTTTTTAAAAACGTAATACAATCAATTGCTTTATTAAAACGCTGCAAAGTTATGTACTTTTTCAATATGTTGTTCTCGAAAAGCCAACTATTTTTATAATTTTTTTTAGAAGCTTGTTATATTACGCCTTCAATCCATGTTTTAAAACATACTAATCGACAGCTATACTGTTATATAGATACCTTTTGATGCTTCTTTTCGGGGTTTTCTCAAATTCCGTAGGATAAAGCTGAATCTTGCTGACTTTTTCATACGCAGCTACATTATTATTTAAGTTCTTCAGATTTTCATCCATGATGGTTTTCAGGTTATCCGGATTGTTCAATCCGAGAGAATCAAGCGCTTCGTAATCCGCATAGACCAGTGCCACCAGTTTCTTGTTACGTTCGATGACGAGGCTTTCAAGAATGAATGGCAGGTTATTGAGTTTGGCTTCCAGCTCTTCGGGGAAGATGTTCTGTCCGCTCGAACTCAGAATCATGCTTTTGAGTCGTCCGCGGATGAAGATATTTCCGCTGGCGTCCATAGTACCAAGGTCGCCGGTGCGCAGCCAGCCGTCTTCGGTAAACACTTCCTGCGTGGCTTCCGGATTCTTATAATATCCCACCATCACGTTTTCACCACGTACCTGAATCTCTCCGGTTTCCGCTTCCGGATTTTCTTTATAGATGCGTGCCTCCATGATATCCAGCACTTTGCCGGAAGAGCCTAAAATAAATTCATTCCAGGGAGCATAGCTGATCAGTGGTCCGCACTCGGTCATACCATAACCGATGGTGAAAGGGAACTTTATTTTGTAGAAGAACTCTTCCACTTCCTGATTCATGGCAGCGCCTCCGATGATGATTTCTTTGAAACGTCCGCCTAGGGCGTCTATCAGCTTTTTCCGTATCTGATTATAAATCTGGGTGTCGAGCAAAGGAATGTTTAATGCCCATTTCATACCTTTCTTATTAATGAGCGGCTGGATGACATTTTTATATATTTTCTCGATGACCAGCGGAACAGTGATAATCAGGTTCGGTTTTACCTCCTCAAAAGCCTTCATGATAATTTTGGGAGAAGGCGTTTTACCGAGCAGGGTGACATGAGTTCCGACAGCAGTTGCAGTCAGAAAGTCGAAAGCGCAACCGTAGGCGTGTGCCAGTGGCAGGAAAGAAAGCACTTTATCTCCTTTTTTAAGTAACTCCGTGCGGATGCCGAAAGTGACATTGCCGGCAAGATTGTTGCCCGTCAACATTACCCCTTTGCTGAAGCCGGTAGTTCCCGATGTGTAGTTCAACAGCATTACCTTATCATTGGATAACGTAGTGTATTGAATGTCCTCGCGCGTGAATCCTTTCGGATAGGCGGCGTACATTTCATCATTGAGGTGTACCAGAAACTTCTGAATAGTTTCTCCGTCCCGCTGATAGAGGCAGCGGAAGTCGGTGAGCGAAAAAACTCCGCGCAGTCCGGTCAGCTTTTCTTCTTCCAGGTTTTCCCAGATGCTGTCACTGGTAAAGAGGAAAACGGACTCGGAATGGTTGACGATATGATGCACATCGTTGGGCGTAAAGTCTTGCAGGATAGGGACGATGATGGCTCCGTAGGTGATGGTTGCCATGTAGGCGATGCACCAGTGGGCATTATTTTTGCCGATAACGGCTATTTTATCTCCTCTACGCAGGCTGCAGTGTTTGAAGAGCAGGTGCATACGGGCGATTTCTCCGGCTACCTGGCCATAAGTATAATGAACGGATTCACCATAATCGGTATAGCAAGGTAAATCCCAATTTTCCCGAAAACTATTTTCGTATAGTTTAATGAAATTCTCTTTAATCATTGCACGTTTTTTAGTGAATTGTGCAAAAATAGGAATAAACTTTCGTATCCTAAAGTGTTTTACTAATAATAATGTGTAACTTTGCAGGAAATATGCGTTATAACAGATTATGATAGATACCACTGTATTTCAAAATAAGACAGCCGTTTATTATACGTTAGGCTGCAAATTGAACTTTTCAGAGACTTCAACTATCGGCAAAATCCTGCGGGAGGCAGGAGTCCGGACTGCACGTAAAGGGGAAAAAGCAGACATCTGTGTAGTAAATACTTGTTCGGTGACGGAGATGGCAGACAAGAAATGTCGTCAGGCTATTCATCGGTTGGTCAAGCAGCATCCCGGAGCTTTTGTGGTAGTGACCGGATGTTACGCGCAGTTGAAACCCGGCGACGTGGCAAAGATAAAAGGAGTAGATGTAGTGCTGGGTGCCGAGCAGAAAGGAGACTTGTTGCAGTATCTCGGCGACCTCCATAAGCATGAAGAGGGAGAGGCATTTACTACCACCACCAAAGATATCCGTTCGTTTTCTCCTTCGTGTTCACGGGGCGACCGTACTCGTTTCTTCCTGAAAGTACAAGACGGATGCGATTATTTCTGTTCTTATTGTACCATTCCTTTTGCCCGTGGACGCAGCCGTAACGGTACTGTTGCCTCTATGGTGGAGCAGGCAAGGCAGGCTGCTGCCGAAGGCGGAAAAGAGATCGTACTGACAGGCGTGAATATCGGCGATTTTGGTAAGACTACCGGTGAGACTTTCTTTGATCTGGTGAAAGCGCTGGATCAGGTGGAAGGCATCGAACGTTACCGCATTTCTTCTATCGAGCCCAATCTGCTGACTGATGAAATCATCGAGTTCGTTTCCCGTTCCCGTAGATTTATGCCTCATTTTCATATCCCGTTGCAATCCGGTTGCGATGAAGTGCTGAAATTGATGCGCCGTCGTTATGATACGGCTCTTTTTGCCTCTAAAGTAAAGAAAATCAAGGAAGTGATGCCGGATGCCTTTATCGGAGTCGATGTGATTGTAGGTACTCGCGGAGAGACGGAAGAGTATTTTGAACAGGCTTATCAGTTTATTTCCGGACTGGATGTGACACAGTTGCATGTGTTCAGCTACTCCGAACGTCCGGGGACGCAGGCCTTGAAGATAGATTATGTGGTTTCGCCGGAAGAGAAACATCAGCGCAGCCAGCGCTTGCTGACACTTTCTGATGAAAAGACACGGGCTTTCTATACCCGTCATATCGGGCAGACCATGCAGGTATTGATGGAAAAATCAAAAGCAGGTACACCGATGCACGGGTTTACCGCTAACTATATCCGCGTAGAAGTGGAGAATGACGAATCATTGGACAATCAGATGATTAACGTCCGACTGGGAGAATTTAATGAAGACATGACAGCGCTTAAAGGCACAATTCTGATGAATTATGAAGTCTAGATTTATCTATTGGCTGGTATATAGCGGGATGTGGCTGTTTTCGGCGCTTCCCTTCCGGATATTGTACTTACTTTCGGATTTCAATTACCTGTTGATGTACCGTATAGGGAGGTATCGCCGGAAAGTAGTACGGGAGAATCTGAAGAAATCATTTCCCGAAAAAGACAAGAAAGAAAGGCTGCAGATCGAACGCCGTTTCTATCGTTACCTTTCCGACTATATGCTTGAAGACTTGAAAATGCTTCATATGTCACCCGAAGACCTTTATAAGCGGATGACTTATAAGAATACGGAACAATATCTGGAACTGACCGAGAAATATGGCGGAATCATCGTAATGATTCCTCATTATGCCAATTATGAATGGCTGATCGGGATGGGATCTATTATGAAACCGGGTGATGTACCGATGCAAGTCTATAAACCTCTGAAAGATAAATACTTGAACGAATTGTTCCAGCGCATCCGTTCCCGCTTCGGAGGATATAACGTTCCGAAACATTCTACGGCACGCGAAATTATCAAGTTGAAGCGTGAAGGCAAAAAGATGGTTGTCGGTCTGATTACTGACCAGTGGCCCAGCGGAAACGAAAAATACTGGACTACTTTTTTGGGGCAGGAAACCGCCTTTCTGAATGGTGCGGAGCGCATTGCGAAAATGATGAACTTCCCTGTGTTCTATTGTGATCTGACAAAACCCGGCAGAGGGTATTGTGTAGCTGAGTTTAAGCTGATGACAGAGAAACCGAAGGAGACGGGTGAAGGAGAAATTACGGAAATGTTTGCTGATTATCTGGAACAGACGATTCGCAGGGAACCGGCTTATTGGCTGTGGTCTCATAAACGTTGGAAAGCTTCTAAGGCTGAATGTGAAAGGGGGTAAGGATGAAAGTGTCAGTGGTTATTTTGAATTGGAACGGGTGCGATATGCTTCGTACTTTTCTTCCGTCCGTGATCCGCTATTCGAAGAGCGAAGAAGTAGAAGTCTGTGTGGCCGACAATGGCTCTACGGATGCTTCTGTGGAAATGCTTCGGGAGGAATTTCCTTGTGTCCGGATCATTGTGCTGGATCAGAATCATGGATTCGCAGATGGATATAACCTGGCTTTGCAGCAGGTAGAAGCGGAGTATGTGGTACTTCTGAATTCTGATGTTGAGGTGACCGAACATTGGCTTGAACCGATGATCTCCTATCTTGATGGCCATCCGGAGGTAGCTGCCTGTCAGCCGAAGATCCGTAGCCAGCGGCAAAAAGAGTATTTTGAATATGCCGGAGCAGCCGGAGGATTTATAGATAAGTACGGCTATCCGTTCTGTCGTGGGCGTATAATGGGAGTGGTTGAAAAGGATGAGGGACAGTATGATACGATCCTGCCAGTTTTCTGGGCAACGGGAGCCGCCCTGTTTATCCGTCATGCGGATTATCGTGAGGCGGGCGGACTGGACGGACGTTTCTTTGCCCACATGGAAGAGATTGATTTATGCTGGCGACTACGTTCCCGTGGTCGGGAAATCGTTTGCATTCCTCAAAGTACGGTCTATCACGTCGGTGGTGCAACTCTGAAAAAGGAGAATCCCCGCAAGACTTTTTTGAATTTTCGTAATAATCTTGTCATGCTCTATAAGAATCTTTCGGACGAAGAGTTAAATAAAGTGATGCGTATCCGGACTTGTCTCGATTACGTGGCTGCATTCACATTTCTGCTGAAGGGGCAGTTAGACAACGCCCGTGCGGTGATGCGTGCCCGGAAAGAATATAAACAGATTTGTCCTTCATTTTCTTCTTCCCGTAAAGAAAACTTAAGAAAAACTTCTTTGAATCCAATCCCTGAACGGATAAAAAGTAGTATCTTGTGGCAGTTTTATGTGGGAGGGTGCAAAAGATTCTCTCAATTGTCGGATTTAAAAGGATAACAAAATGGAACCAAAAGTAAGGAGAGGCATCGGGCTGGTAGCACATGATGCCATGAAAAAAGACCTCATCGAATGGGTGCTGTGGAACTCGGAACTGTTGATGGGAAATAAATTCTATTGTACAGGTACTACAGGTACTCTGATTCTGGAAGCACTGAAGGAGAAGCATCCTGAAGTGGAGTGGGACTTCACAATTCTGAAATCCGGTCCTTTGGGAGGTGACCAGCAGATGGGATCGCGTATTGTGGACGGTCAGATTGATTATCTATTCTTTTTCACTGACCCTATGACTTTGCAGCCACATGATACGGATGTTAAAGCATTAACCCGACTGGCCGGTGTTGAGAACATCGTTTTCTGTTGTAACCGTTCTACGGCGGATCATATCATTTCCAGCCCTCTGTTTATGGATCCCGATTACGAACGTACCCATCCGGACTATTCCAGTTATACGAAACGGTTCGAAAACAAATCCGTGGTAACGGAAGCTGTAGAATCGGTAAATAAAAGAAAAAGAAAGAAGAGATAGGTCGTTATAGACTGAAAATATGATAGTGTGAGGCTGCTTCAAGTAGAAATGAGGCAGCCTTACTTGTGCCATGCCTTTGGCACGACGATGCCACGCCTTTGGCACAACTGTGCCATGCCCTTGTCACAACTGTTTCCAAGCCTTTGTCACAACTGTGCCACACCCTTGTCACAACCGTGACACTCCTTTGGCATAACTGTGCCCATTACTTGGCACAAGCGGAATGATAGGGTGTTGTAAATAAGTTGACCGGATGTGGCAGTCCGGATGATAGGATGACAGACCAATGTGCTTCTTGATAATAACACAAACTGATAAAGCAAAGGTACTTATCTGCTGCAATGCAGTTCTACTCCGGCTGAGTCGATGTCTGCTCCCATAGGCGGATTCCGTTTGGAAAGACGAAGTTCTATTTCTTCAATGGCAGGAAATTCTGCCAGTAGTCTTTTAGCTATTCGTCCGCATACGTGTTCCAGCAACTTCGACGGGATGGACATTTCAGCTTTCACGGCTTCGTGTATTTCGGCATAGTTGACCGTATCCACCACGTCGTCTGTTTGAATAGCCTGACTGATATCTACCTTCAACTTCAAGTTGATAATATACTCATTTCCAATGATATTCTCTTGGGGGGCTACTCCATGATAAGCAAAGCAGCAGATGTCTTTCAGCAAAATATAGCTGTTGTTTATCTTCATATCTTTTGTTTTCTAAAAAAGTAAAGGTAAGGCTTTATTTCTTTTTATAAAGTGTTTTCGATCATTTTTGTTCGCTTATTAAATGAATGAAAGGCTTTATAAATGAGATTGTACTCATCAGCTATGTAATTCAACTGCCATTTTTAGTCCCATGGAAGACGTCGTGCGATATCTATAATATGGGGGACTTCTTTATTCAAAGGTTCGCCGTTCAGTACAGTTTCATATTTCTTTAAATAGGCTTCTGCCATGACACTTGAATTGAATAGATCTCTGGCATATTCGTGGCAGACTTTCGGAGAATATTGTGCTGACTGTATATGTTCGGCCATTTCCTGTCCGTGGGCGGTCAGAAAACCGACTTCCGGTGAAACGAGTTCGGGAAGCGCACCGTAGGGAGTACCGAATACGGGAGCTCCGAAGTATAAGGATTCAGTGATTGCAAGTCCGAAAGGTTCGTGCCATGTAACGGGGAAAATAAGCCCTTTTGACTGCTCAATAATAACTTTTTTCTTTGAATCATCTACCATTCCATGAAAATGAATCCGTGGATTCCATGTGAATCGGAAGCCCATTTTGAGATTGAGGCGATAACCGCCTAAAACGTCCAGTTGTGCGTTCTTGATGCTTTGGACAACGGCGATAGCTCCTTTGATATTTTTGACCTTCCAGGCTGCTTTGCCTAGAAAATGGTAGTTTTTTCTGGAAAGGGTGAGGTTGGCGGGACCGTAGTCATCCCAGTCCAGTCCATTGTAAACGAATGATTCGCTTCCAAGTCTTTGTGCATGATTACGTGAGACAAAAACGATGTTCCGGTCTGCGTTGGCCGGGATTCCATTGCCGTGTATGGTCAGTAAGTGCGGCTTGGTGATTCCTTCGGGAACGGGAATGTTGAAATGTACGATGTCCGCGTCTGTGGGGATTTGGGTGTTCAGATTTACGCTAGGGTCCAGTTCTATCACTTTAGCGAAAGGGCAGGAGGAACCTTTTCCTGCGATGAAGGTGACTTTGTGTCCGCGCTTATTGAGTTCTTTACCCAGATACCACATTACTCTTTGAGTTCCGCCGTATTTTATAGATGGAATTTTATCTCCTAAGACAATCGTTATATTCATTTGTTCTCGGTCTATAGTTCTTTGGAACAAAAGTAGTAAATTATTTGATAATTAAACTTAGAGTTAAGAAAAGTTTGGCTTGCACAATGTTTTGTTATTTGACTTTTAATAAATCCTTTTGTGCCACCAACTGTGGAATTATCTTAAGCAGGATAGGGGTAAAGAGAATGCAGATGGTCAATGTCAGCAGGAGCAGTGCGCTTGCTTCTGCCCAGTCGTTATGAATATAATGCGAAACGACCGGTCTTGCAAAGTGTATAATCGGTCCATGAATACTGAGTGTGATAATGGAATATCGCCCCAGATAAGAAACGATGCTTATTCTTTTTATTTTCTTACAGATCAGCATAATCATAAAGATTCCGGCAAATGCGGCAATGTATACCTGGAATATGTTGCCGGGATAATTGTTGGTCCGCATACCCGGCGTGGTGGCGGTGAAGTACATTACGACCAGTGCCAGCAGGACAAATGAGGGAATAATCTTGTCGAACCGATGACTGGGGAACAGGAAGAAATTATATCGGCGAACCCAGAAACCTGCCACATAGAAGGGGAGGGCAGTCATGGCAACGTCTATATACAAAGGAAGTTCGATGTGAAATTTGCCCAGGAAGAATCCTGTGCATCCGATCAGTAACGTTGCTGCAAACATCAGAGATAAATGCTTGTCACGCAGATAATGAATCAGATAGAACAGGATATTGCAGTTGAACAGAGCAAGCAGAAACCAGATGGGAGGATTGAACTTGATGAGGTCGTGCCCGTGAAAGACAAACAGTAATTCTCTCCATGACACAGGGAGATGGAAAGTTCCCGGTGCAATCTTCCATACAATGTATTTTAGTAGAAAGGCGCTGACGTAGAAGAAGATAAAGGGAATGATTAGCTTATTGGTCTTTCGGATAATGAACCCGTATAATCCTTCATAAGGCTTGAAGAAAATTCCTGATATAAAGAAATAGAGAGGCATGCGAAAGCAGGATAGCATGGAATGCTTGTCAAGTTGGTCGAAAGCGCCTCCGATATGCGCCATCACTACCAGAATAATGCAGACTCCCTTGGTTAAGTCCACAAAATCAATACGCCGATGCTGATTGTCTCCCATTTATTTTGCGTTGCGTTTTTGCGTTGCAAAGATACTTGATTAATTGGAAAAAACGGAATGAAGGAAGATAAAGAATTGCCGCATGGGAGAGAAACGGAGGTGTCAAAACTATCAGTTGATTTTATTCAGGCACAGATGACACGGATTTACAGTTTTAAGAGATTATAGGTCTAAAAAACGTGTTAATCCGTGTCACCCGTGCCTAAAGATATTTATTTCTTGGGAGCTCTGCCGGTGTATTTTATTAGCTCACGTATCTTGTCATTGAGTTCTTCTGCTTTCATCAACTGTTCCAGAGTGAGGTGCATCCGGTAACGCCAATAATTGCGCGGATTGGATGGTACATTAATCCGTTCTTCCTGCACATTCGGATTTCTCCATTTGCCATCAATGCTCAGCCAGTCTTGCAGGGACAGAATACAAAGTATGGAATTGCTTTTCAGATGATTGCGCACCACTTCTTCGCACAATTCGGGAGTGGCGACTGTCGGTGCGGTTCCGTAATGCCCCAGCATCGTGTTGTAGTAACGCTGTGTCTGCAGGTAATCTTCTTCCCACCAGCCTCGCAAAGTAGACATATCATGAGTGGAGATGGTACAAACCGACCGGTATGGGTATTCATTTAAATATCCGAACTCGTGCATCGGATTCTTTGGCATCCGCTGAATCTCCAGACTGAGGATACGAAGATCATTCATGACGGACGAAACACAATCCGGAATCATACCCAGGTCTTCTCCGCAAACCAGCATACGTGTCGATTGTGTCAGTTGCGGTAGTTTCTTCATAGCCTGTTGGCGCCAGAACTCGTTGTGGCGGTGATAATAATACTGATCATACAGTCTGTTAAACGCATTCTGCTCCTGTTCATTGAGTGAACGGAAGATGAAATCGCGTTGTATTCCGATGCGCGGATGATATTTATCTTTTTCTTTCGTGTCCGGTACAAAAAGAACATCACTGATCAAAGTGTATAGTCCATCCCGAATCCAAAGACTGTTTTCATCATTCTTTCCTGCAAAGAAACTCTCCACTTCCCGTTGGGTGGTGAACTCCGGTTTCATGTGATAAACACCGGGTGTTTCGGCAGGAAGCAGAAAAGTCTGTTTCACATAATCGGTATGCGGACCGAATACTTGCCCGAGGAAGGATTCATGAATATATGGAATCAAATATTCTTCCCGAAAGGGGAGTCCGTAACTTTCGATTTCCTCCCGACTCATAGGGATGGAGGGAATGAACTGTCCGAGTAATCCGTGTACGGCATGCATCGGGATTTCCCAGATACGGAAGAAACCGAGGATGTGGTCAATCCGGTAAGCGTCGAAGTACTCTGACATTTTTTGGAAACGCTTCATCCACCAGCGGTAGCCGTCCTTTTCCATGACGTCCCAGTTGTACGTGGGGAATCCCCAGTTTTGTCCGTTCACCGAGAAATCATCGGGAGGGGCGCCCGCCTGCCCGTTGAGATTGAAGTAATAAGGTTCGGTCCATGCTTCCACACTGTTGCGGCTGATGCCGATAGGGATATCTCCTTTGAGTACGACACCGTGTTCGCGGGCGTATTTCGTAGCGGCTACCAATTGCAGGTGCAGGTGAAACTGGATATAATAATAAAGTGCGATGTGCGGGTAATCTACAGATTCCGGCCGGCACATCTTCTCTATATCTTGTGCATTATAAACGGAATGTCTGGGCCATTCACGGAAATTAGGTGTCTGAAAGGCATCGCGCAGATAGCTGAAAACAGCGTAAGGTTGCAGCCATTCCTTATTGGCATTAAAGAATTCGCCGAACTCTCCGGAGGCTAATACTTTTTCTCCTTCCTGCTTGAAGATCAGTCGGAAGTATTCCCATTTCGTTTGGTTGACAGCTTCATAATCCATCGCCGGCAGGCCGTTGAGTTCTTTCTGTTTTTTGTTGAACTTCGCTGCGGCTGACTTGTCTTTCAGTGTTCCCATCTGCTTTATATCCGCATACATCGGGTGGAAAGCATAAATGGAGATACTATTATATGGATAAGAATCGGTCCACGCATGAGTCATGGTCGTATCATTGATCGGTAATATCTGTATAACCTTTTGTTGGGTACTTACAGCCCAGTCAATCATGCGTTTCAAATCTCCGAAATCTCCTACTCCGAAACTGTTCTCTGATTTCAGTGAAAAGACAGGGATGGCTATACCGGCCCCTTTCCATACCGGAATATCGAAATATGCATATCGGTCGGAGATGACCAGCGTCTCATTTGTTTTCAGTTCCGGGTCGGCAAGATAGCGGTTGGGGTTATTTTCCCAGCAGTCTGCTTTCTTTTCTTCTTTATGGTAAAGGATGAATTTGTATTCCAGCGGGAATTTCAGCTTACTTGCATCCAGCTCGATCTGCCATTCCGGAAAGTTGGCATCGCTCATGGGAATCGCTTTGTCCGGGTCCCAGTTTCCCAATGCTTTCTGATTTCCGCAAATTGCCAGGCAATAGTCTTTGTTGATGCGTGGGGCGTATGCCTTGATGACCAGCCCTTTTCTGTGACAATGCGGAATTTCAGCTCTGTCGGGATGGGCTAACAAGGCTTCCGTGAAGGCCGAACTGTAGTAATACAATTGTTCGGGGATATTTTTCCAGCAGTCTTTAATCTGATACTTCTTTTTAGAGTTACCGGATAAAAAGAGACGTCTCGGAAAACTGTCCCATTCTTTGCGGATGATGATTTGGTTTTGTTCTATCTGATAGCTGTAATTGATAGTCATTCCTTCTTTGGGAACTTCCAGTTCCACGTCTGCCGTCCAGTATATGCCGTCTGTGGTATGCATGGGGATCGACTCCGGCAGCAGCCCGGCAATCCTGACTTCTTCTCCCCAACTGGTACGATATTCGATGTTAAATGATACAGTCATATATATTAGATTTTGATTAGACACTAATGACTATGCAAGTATAAGACATTTTTTTGAATAAAAAATAAAAGGAGCCGTATTAGGACTCCTTTTAATCTTTTGTTTATATATTAATTAACATACATCACATGTTAACCGCATCTGGAAGCACCGCAAGTGGTACAGATCAGACAGCCTTCCTGATAGACCAAAGTTTCATTACCGCAATTCGGGCATTTCTTTCCTTTGGCTTCCGTTCCGTCCTGAATATATTTCTTCAATGCACGTTCTACACCGTTCTTCCAAGTGTTGATGCTCTCGCTGTTTAGTTGCAGAGAACCTACCAGCTTGATAACCTGCTCGATCGGCATCCGGTAACGGAGTACACCGGAGATCAGTTTTGCATAGTTCCAGTATTCCTTGTTGAACTTCTCTGACAATCCTTCGATAGTCGTCTTGTATCCACGTTTATTTTCGAACTGGAAGTCGTAACGCTTGGTTCCATCCTCGTCTATATTCTTGATAATACGTCCGCTGGTTACGCTTTTCGGCAACAGGATACCTTCATCGTCATCCTGCAAACCGGTGAATATCTCGTAAGGATGTCCATCCAGCAGTCCTACAAAAGCCACCCATTTCTCTTTGTTATTCTGGAAACGAACCACGTCGGCTTCCAGTATTCTTGGGCGTGTTTCTACTACCGTAGGCGGTTTGCAAGGAGGAAGAGTTTCTTTCTTATCCGATTTGGTTGAAATCAATACTCCGGAACGTGAGCCGTCGCGGTATACCGTACATCCTTTGCAACCGGATTTCCATGCTTCTACATACAGGCGGTTGACAAGATCCTCGTCTACATCGTTCGGCAGGTTGATGGTTACGCTGATAGAGTGGTCTACCCATTTTTGGATTCTTCCCTGCATCTTCACTTTCATCAACCAGTCTACGTCATTGGAAGTCGCTTTATAATAAGGTGACTTGGCCACCAGCTCGTCAATCTCTTCCTGCGAATAACGCTTGGCGGGATCGTATCCGTTAGCTTCCATCCATGTCACGAATTTATGATGGAATACGATATATTCTTCGAATGCGTCGCCTGTCTCGTCAACAAAGTCAACGTGTACATTCGTATCGTTCGGGTTTACTTTTCTTCTGCGCTTGTAAACGGGTAGGAAGACCGGTTCGATACCGGAAGTCGTCTGTGTCATCAGACTGGTTGTTCCTGTAGGAGCAATCGTCAGACATGCAATATTACGACGGCCATATTTCTTCATTTCTGCATACAGTTCCGGATCAGCCTCGGCAAGACGCTGAATGAACGGATTGTTCTGTTCGCGCTCATTGCTGTATATTTCGAAAGCACCGCGTTCTTTTGCCATTTCAACCGAAGAACGATAGGCACCGAGGGCCACTGTCTTATGTACTTTTTCAGAGAATTCGGTTGCTTCTTCGGTTCCGTAGCGCAGACCTAAAGCAGCAAGCATATCGCCTTCCGCAGTGATTCCCACACCTGTACGGCGACCTTGACCGCTCTTCTTATATATCTTGTTCCACAAGTTGCGTTCGGCATGTTTTACCTCTTCGCCTTCCGGGTCTTGATCGATCTTTTCCATGATACGTTCGATCTTCTCCAGTTCGAGGTCGATGATGTCGTCCATGATGCGTTGAGCCAGCGCAACGTGTTTTTTGAACAATTCGAAATCAAAATAGGCATCCGGTTTAAACGGATTTACTACATAAGAATATAGATTGATAGCCAGCAGACGACAAGAGTCATAAGGACACAATGGAATTTCACCGCATGGATTGGTAGATACAGTCTTATAACCTAAATCTGCGTAGCAATCGGGCACAGATTCACGGATAATCGTATCCCAGAATAAAACACCGGGTTCTGCCGATTTCCATGCATTGTGCACAATCTTCTTCCATAAGGTGGAAGCATCTATTTCTTTAGTGGTAGTCGGATTTGCCGATTCAATCGGATATTGTTGTATATAAGGTTTCTCGTCAACTGCCGCCTGCATGAAAGCGTCGTCCAGCTTTACGGAAACATTGGCTCCGGTAACTTTTCCTTCCGTCATTTTAGCGTCGATGAAGGCTTCCGAATCCGGATGCTTGATAGACACACTCAGCATCAGTGCACCACGACGACCGTCCTGAGCTACTTCGCGGGTAGAGTTGGAATAACGTTCCATGAACGGAACGAGACCAGTGGAAGTCAATGCCGAATTTTTAACGGGAGAACCTTTCGGGCGGATGTGAGACAAGTCATGACCTACTCCTCCACGCCTTTTCATGAGCTGTACTTGTTCCTCGTCGATTTTGATGATAGCGCCATAAGAGTCTGCTGCGCCGTCTACCCCGATTACGAAGCAGTTGGATAGTGAAGCGACCTGATAGTCATTACCGATACCCGTCATCGGGCTTCCTTGCGGAACGATGTACTTAAAATGATCCAGCAGATCATACAGTTCCTTTGCTGTCAGTGCATTCGGATACTTTGCCTCGATACGTGCTACTTCATTGGCAATTCTCCAATGCATATCTTCCGGAGATTTTTCATAGATGTTTCCGAAAGAATCCTTTACTGCGTACTTGTTTACCCAAACCCTTGCAGCAAGCTCGTCGCCTTGAAAATATCGTAAAGATTCTTCATAGGCTTCGTCGTAAGAATAAATCTGTTTTTCCACGATTCAATTTGTGTTAAATCTCGTTTTTAATAAGTAATATGTAGAAGTTTACTTATCGTTAACAAATGTAGGCGCAAAGCTAAGAATGTTTTTTCATCTATCAAAATAAAAATGAATTAATTTATTAACAGGTTGCAAGTTTTCCATTTGTTTATGCTAAGTCTTTGATAAACAGTTGGAATTGAAATTTGTTCAAAGGTTAAAGTTCTCCAAAAAGAAAACTATTCTATTTCGCTAGTGTGGTGGAATATTTTTTTCTTTTTATATCTTTGCAAAAAAAAGATATGTTTGAAACCGTAAAGAACAGAAGAACTATCCGGAAATATCTGCCTAAAGATATAAATCCGAGTTTGTTAAATGATTTGCTTGAAACCTCTTTCCGTGCTTCTACGATGGGTGGGATGCAACTTTATAGTGTGATTGTGACTCGCGATGCGGAAATGAAGGAGAAACTTTCGCCTGCTCACTTCAATCAGCCGATGGTAAAAAATGCTCCGGTCGTATTGACTTTTTGTGCTGATTTCCGTCGTTTCAGCAAATGGTGTGAACAGCGGAAAGCAGTGCCGGGCTACGATAATTTAATGTCTTTTATGAATGCGTCTATGGATACTTTGCTTGTTGCACAGACTTTTTGTACACTGGCGGAAGAAGCAGGACTCGGCATTTGTTATTTGGGAACTACCACTTATAATCCTCAAATGATTATTGATACCCTCCAACTCCCCGAACTGGTATTCCCTCTCACCACAATAACGGTAGGCTATCCGGATGGTATTCCCGCACAAGTAGATCGTTTGTCTTTGGAAGCTGCCGTGCACGATGAAAAATATCACGACTATACACCGGAAGAAATAGATAAACTTTATGCCTACAAAGAATCATTGCCGGAAAACAAGCAGTTTATCGAAGAAAATAAAAAAGAAACATTGGCTCAAGTCTTTACGGACGTGCGTTACACAAAGAAAGATAACGAATTTATGTCCGAAAATCTATTGAAAGTACTTCGCCAGCAAGGATTCTTGAAATAAGTATTAAGTATTTTTCAAGTATTAAGTATAAAGTATTATCCATGCGGACAGGCTTTATTATACGGTTTCGCACCAGGGTAATACTTTATACTTAATACTTAATTTCAGTTTCTCTTTTTCAGTAACGATTCTATTTCCTGTACTTCTGCACTAAAGCTTTTGTCTACCTCCAATTGTCCTTTTACGGTTTTGCAGGCGTGAAGTACCGTTGCATGGTCTTTGTTACCGATAAACTTACCTATCTTAGAAGTTGAAAAGTCTGTGTGGTTTTTAGCTAGATACATGGCAATCTGTCGTGCTTGAACGACTTCCCTTTTTCTGGATTTTGTATGTATGGCAGACGGTTCCAGATCAAAATGTTTGCATACCACTTTGAGGATATCATCGATGGTAACCGCTTTCGTTTCGTTATGAACCACGCCATGTACAATGTGTTGTGCCAAATCCAAATCTATTTCTTTGTTGAAAATAGTGGAACGAGCCATGATAGCAATGACGATACCTTCCAGATCGCGTACACTTTCATTCACATTTTCGGCAATATAATCGATCACTTCCGGCGGGAATTGTAATCCGTCGCGGTGTATCTTGTTGCGTAGAATGTTTTTGCGAAGTTCTACCGTCGGCTTTTCAAGCTCGGCTACCATTCCCCATTTGAAACGGGTCAAGAGGCGTTCTTCAATACCTTGCAACAATACAGGAGCACGGTCTGAAGTTAATATGAGCTGTTTGCCATTCTGGTGTAAATGATTGAAGATATGGAAGAAGTTGTTTTGAGTCTTGGTGACACCGGCAAACTCCTGAATATCATCAATGATTAATACATCGATCGTCTGATAAAAATTAATAAAGTCATTGGTCGTGTTATTGCGTACAGAATCCGTATATTGTACCTGGAACAAATGTGCCGAAACGTACAATACTCTTTTCTCCGGATAAATTTCTTTGATTTTCGTGCCTATTGCGTTTGCCAGGTGTGTCTTTCCCACTCCGGATGCTCCATAAAGGAATAACGGGTTGAAAGCGGTCCCTCCCGGTTTTTGCGCTACAGCTTCTGCTACACTTCTTGAAAGTTTATTGCTGTATCCTTCAATGAAGTTCTCAAAATTATAATTAGGATTCAAATGCGGGTCCAGATCTTGAACGGCAGGAGCCTGTAAGAAGCTGGGAGCTTTGTTTCCTCCAATTATACTTTTAGGGGTAACAGCGGTAGAACGATTGCTTGCTTCGAGATTCACGGTTTGATTCGGAATCGAAGTCTTGTCGACCATGACGTTATACATTAACTTGGTGCCTTCGCCAATAGCTTTGTACAATGTCTTTCGCAGCAAATCCACGAATTTCTCTTCCAGTATTTCATAGAAAAACTGGCTCGGGATCTGTACGATCAATGTTTTGTCCTCATATTTTAATGGAACAATCGGGGCAAACCAAGTATTATATGTCGTCTCTGGAACATTGTCTTTAATTACTTCGAGACAGCGGTTCCAAAGTACAACATGATTTGATTCAATCATAGTGACTTTAATACATTTATTAAATTAAGCGAAACTTCTACGTTTGCAAAATTGGGAATCTTATTTGGAAAAAACAAATTAGCTTTTTCTTGTTTTTCTCGGGCAAACAATAATGTGTTTACTTTCAATGACTTATAGAATTGTGTTGGAACACTGTCTGTTTCCCCTCTCTTGCAAAATTATAAGTATCTGTATTTTAGTTGTTTATCGTTTTATTCTTGCTCTTTTATACTTCCCGCACTTGTTTGTACGGGAATATTATTTCGGTCTGTAGATAGACTTTTGCAGAGGTTATACTCCCTTTTATATACCGCCTGCTTATTTAGATAAAATCTATATAAGAAAGATTTGCTACTTGTCTTTCTTCCCGAATAAAGAGAAATGAACGTACCGTTTGGGGTGTGCTTTCAGGTCTTCCAGTAAGCTCGCCGCATTCTCTGTGGTAGCGTTCAGATTGTTATATAAAGCAGGGTCGTTGAAGAGCAGTCCGATAGTGTTATCTTTGCTGTTCAACTTCTCTGTAATCATTTTTACGTTAGCGAGTGTTGCGTCAACTTTTTGGAAAATGGCGCTGTAGTCCACTTCCTTCAAGTTACCGCTGATCGCTACAAAATTATCTCCGATGGTATTGAGCTTGCCGGTCAGCTGGGGGATGTCCTTGCTCATGAGTCCTTTCATCTGAGAGCTGACTACAGCAAGATTGGCGGTAGTCGTTTCGATAGAGTGCAGCGTAGAAGGGATGCTCTTGTCACCTACGATGTTGTTCAGTGAGGTGAGGATGGAATCCAGTTTCGGTAACATACTCTCAATTTGGGGCATGAGTTTCGCTACGCTTTCCATCATTCCGTTGTTCAATGTGCCGGGGATGGTGTCGCCTATGGCATATTTCTCACGCGGGTTGTTGGCGAGAAGAATATTCATGCGTACGCCTCCCATCAGTTCGGATACAAGTTCTGCGCTACTTCCTTTCGGGATGCGGAGTTCGGTGTCCAGTTCGACTTCAACGATCACATTTCCGGGATTTACATAGTCATATTCGATGTCGCGTACAATACCTACACGAACGCCATCAGCAAAAACAGGGCTCGACTTGGTCAGTCCGTTTACATTCTGAAACTTGGCATAGAAATAGCTTGAAGGCTGAAACATATGTATGCCTTTCAGCCAATTAATTCCATAGACAAGCACGCATAATGCTACGATACCTGCAATTCCTATTCGAACTTCTTTTGTAATGTACTTCATTTTATTTTCTATTTATTTCTTCTTTTTTTAAATTCGGCTATCGCTTCGTTGACATTCATCTTTTCGCCGTTTCGGAAGGCGATGATGAATGCGTCTTTGAACTGTGCCGAGATGGTACGCTTGGTGCGTAACACTTTGTTATAATCACTGGAAGCACCATACGTATATTTGTACAGTCCTTTTTCTTTGTAATAATCCACATCCTTCAGTCCTTTCAGTCGTTTGTCATTCCTTGTAAGAGGCTTTGAGGAGGTGAGTATCTGTATCTTAAACGTTATTTCGCTGTCATTGGTTGCGCTTTCTGAGACAATAGGCCGTTTGGGAGCTGTTTTTGTGGCAGTGGCGGGTTTTGTACTTGCTTCGGCCATCAGTTCCCTTTGTTTCGGGGTGCTGTCCACTTCTTCGGAGTCTTTCTGCGCTTGGGCGATTTCCGGAGCACTTGTAACCGGTTCTTCGGTTGGGATAATTGTTTTGCTGGCTCCGGTCAGGCGTATTTCCTGTTCTCTTTTGTAGTTTAAGAATGCGTGGTAGATGCCTTTGGCCATTGTGTTGGCTCCGGCTTCCGAGTTGAGATAGCGTTCTTCTTCCGGGGTTGAGATAAATCCCAATTCTACCAGGATACTTGGCATGGCGCTTGCTTTCAGCACCAGGAATCCGGCTTGATGCACTCCGCGGTCTACCCGTTTGCAGGTATGGCGGAATTGCTTCTGTACAAGTGATGCCAGATGTACGCTTTGTTCCATGTATTTATCCTGCATAAATTCGAAGATAATGTAGGATTCCGCCGAGTTCGGGTTGAAGCCGGCGTATCTGGTCTGATAGTCGCTTTCATAGAGGATTACCGAGTTCTCTCGTTTGGCTACTTCCAGATTGGCATCGGATTTGGCCAGACCCAGTGTCCATGTAGAAGCTCCTTTGGCGGTGCGGTTTTTTGCCAGAGCGTTGGTGTGGACAGAGATAAAGAGATCGGCTTTTGCGTTATTGGCTATTTCTGCCCGTCGGTCCAGGGGGATAAAGACATCCCTGCTGCGGGTATAGATCACTTTGACGTCATCGCAGTTTTTTTTGATCAGGTTTCCCAGTTTCAGTGCGACGTTCAGATTGATGTTTTTCTCTTTGGATATTTTCCCGATGGCACCAGGGTCGTGACCGCCATGTCCGGCATCGATGACTACTACGAAATCTTTCCCCCATAAATTGCCGATACATAGGGGAGAAGCAAGTAGCCAGAGGCAGATTGATATATATAATATGTAGGTTCTATGCGGTTTCATATTTAAATACGGTGCAAATGTAGTAGAATTTTGCAGAAAACTCATGATTTACACTTAAGTTTTGTGTTTTTTTCGGTTTAATGGTAGCTTTTCTCCCGAAATCTCTGTTACTTTGCATCTCCAAGAAAAAATATACGACGATGCTTAAGTTTTTGAAGAATTGGACGTTGCCTATTGCGATGCTGGTAGGTGCTGTCGGTTATCCGATATTTATCTACTTTTCTTTTCTGACTCCCTATCTTATCTTTACGATGTTACTGTTGACTTTCTGTAAGGTATCACCGCATGATTTGAAGCCTAAACCGTTGCACGCATGGTTGTTGCTGATTCAGATCGGGGGTGCTTTCCTTGCTTATTTATTGCTTTACCGTTTCAATAAGATTGTAGCGGAGGGGGTGATGGTATGTATTATTTGTCCTACGGCTACGGCTGCTGCGGTGATTACTTCCAAGTTGGGAGGGAGTGCGGCAAGTCTGACTACTTATACATTGTTGGGTAATATCGGTGCTGCTATCGCGGTGCCTATTCTCTTCCCTTTGATAGAGGTAAATCCGGATGTAAGTTTTTGGGGAGCATTTCTGGTTATTTTGAGTAAGGTATTCCCCTTGTTGATCTGTCCTTTCCTTGCAGCATGGCTGTTGAGTAAATTCTTGCCGAAAGTGCATCAGAAGTTACTGGGATATCATGAACTTGCCTTTTATTTGTGGGCGGTCTCTTTGGCTATCGTGACGGCTCAGACCCTGTATTCGTTATTGAACGATCCTGCGGATGGTTTTACGGAAATAATGATTGCGGTCGGTGCCTTGATTGCTTGTTGCTTGCAGTTCTTTTTGGGAAAGACTATCGGCTCGGTCTATAATGATCGCATCAGTGGCGGGCAGGCACTGGGGCAGAAGAATACGATTCTTGCTATCTGGATGGCGCATACTTATCTGAACCCGTTATCGTCTGTTGCTCCCGGTTCGTATGTACTGTGGCAAAACATATTCAATAGTTATCAGTTGTGGAAAAAGAGAAGAAATGAGATAAAATATTAAATATAAGATATTGATATTTAGTGTTTTGTGTTTATTAAATGTAATTTCCTTTATTTTCCTTATTTTCTTGTTTAGTCTAATAAATGCCTTTATTTTGTTACTATTTTGTTACCTGTATTCATTGAAGTAACAAAACAAATCGCTATATTTGTATCAGTAACAAAATAAGAACATAATTATGGCGAAGAAAAAACAAGAAGTTAAATTGAAAGAACCTGTAAGGATTAGATTCAAGCAGCTTGCCAATGGCAACCAGTCTATTTATTTGGACTACTATACAGGTGATGTTATTAGAAAAGAAAATTATGTTGGCGGTAAACGGCAATATGAATTTTTGAAATTATACCTTATACCCGAAAAGACAAGAGAGGATAAGGCAAAGAACGAAGCTACGTTGGCTCTTGCAAAAGCTATTCAAAGCAAGCGGATAGTAGAGTTGCAAAATGATGCACACGGCTTTCAGAACACCAACAAGTCAAAAGCGAATGTGATTGATTATTTAATGAACATGAGAAGCCAATCTAAAGAACGTGGCAGCTTGAACTATGAAAAGACCGTTGGTAATACCATTCGTGAACTAAAATTGTTCAGAGGGGATTATATCGCTTTTCGTGATATAGATAAGGACTTCTTGAATAGCTTTGTGGATTTCTTGAAACAAGCGAAGAAAGCAAGCAAGTTTGGTTTGTTAAAGGCTGGGGGTGTATTAAGTAATAATTCCGTTATTGCTTACTATGGAGTGCTGCGTACCGCTATAAATAGAGCCTATAAAGAGGGGATTATTACGGTCAATCCAACGAAAGAGTTTGATTTTGCCAGTAAGGTAAAAGCGGAAGTCAGCCGCAGGGAGTATTTGACAATAGAGGAATTGAAGCGGCTTATCGGGACAGAGTGCAAGTATGAGATAATGAAACAAGCCTTTCTTTTCAGTTGTTTGTGTGGGCTGCGTGTAAGCGATATAAGAAAATTGAAGTGGAACGATTTGCAGAAAAGCGGTGAAAGAATAAGGATTGAAATAAAGATGCAGAAAACAAAAGAACCGCTTTATCTGCCTATATCCGATGAAGCGTTAAAGTGGTTGCCGCAACAAAATGAAGCAAAAGGCGATGATTTGATTTTTCCTTTGACGCATGAGGGAACTATAAATAAAATACTTCAAAAATGGGCGAAAGATGCAGGGGTTATTAAGCATATCTCGTTTCATGTTGCCCGGCATACCCATGCTACCATGATGCTTACATTGGGGGCTGATTTGTACACGGTTAGCAAATTGTTAGGACATAAAAATATTGCCACAACTCAAATTTATGCGAAGATTGTCGATAAGAAAAAAGAAGAAGCTATAAGTCTGATACCGAATTTGACGGACTGATTTAATAAGAAAGTACGGTTATGTCACAGTTACCGTACTTTCTTTCTTTTTTTTGTCTTTGTTTAGCTGGAAAAATATATCTTTGTTTCTACTAACTGAAACATAGATTATTATGACAGAAGAAGAACTGAAAATAAAATTCGACCATATACAAGGTATATTCAATCGCTGTATCAATCATGCCAGCCAAGTTATGATAGATAATATTGCCTCTAAGTCCTTATATTTCGACGAAGAACAGGCAGATAAACTGGAACAGCAAGAATATGTTCGTACCGCTGATGAGTTGGTGCAGTTATATATTCGTTATTCTGTGTTGAATGATATTCCATATTTTTATTCTGTATCTGACTTCTTTTGGGAAAGCGGTTTTTATGAATCCTTGAAATCCGATGAGAAAAGAAAATACATGTCGTTTAATCCTCTTTCATTTGATTATTCCCGGTATGAGCAAGATAATACGGTTTATGATGAAGAACTGCCTTATTTTTCCGTAGTAGTTAAAACTGTTGTATTAGAAAAATATTCTGCGTACTTGCGAAAAAAGAAAGAAAGTAAGGTGCAAGCGGAAATGCAGCCACAACAGAAAGAGCCGCAACCAATTCAAGATAAATACCAAGAGCCTAAGATTATCTCCCATATTGCTGAAACAGAAAATCCGTTCAAGTCTATTTTAAACGACAGGCAAATAGCATTGTTGGTGGATTGTATCAATGAAGTGGAAATTTTCAATGCCCCTATGACTTTTGAAGATTTGAAAGCAATACTTTCTTGTAAACCAAAAGTTATATTCAGGTCTAATAACAACAGGCAGGTAGCTTTTCTTTTTTCGGAGTTAAGCAATCGTGGTTTGATAACACCTAACTGGCAATCTGTTATAGCAAAGAATAAGTTGTTTGTTACGAAGAATATAAAGAAAGATAAATATCTGAATCAAGGTGATTTAGCCACAGCCGCTAATTATGTAAAAGGGGTGGAACATGAAAAAGATTATGTAACCATCAGCAATTATATCAAACAACTGAAAAAACTTTAAGAATAGGTTAAGACCTCAAACATAGCTTAATCCGTTATCAAGCTATTCCTCAATACTTTTGCCCCCGTAATCGATTACAAGAAACCGGAGGGCATGCACTCCATATTGTCTAACGCAAATACTTTTGTTATATGGAAACAAGTATTGAGAAGCGAGTTACAGAACTCGAAAATTTAGTGTTCCTTTCAAAGAATGTGCTTAGCTTCGATGAAGCGAGCAAGTTCTTGAACCTTTCAAAAAGTTACCTGTACAAGCTGACTTCGGGTAACTTGATACCCCATTACAAGCCGCAGGGCAAAATGCTTTATTTTGAAAAAACTGAACTGGAAGCATGGTTGCGTCAGAACCCGGTGAAGACGCAGGCGCAGATAGAGCAGGAAGCGCAGAAATATATCCTTAACCGTCCCCTAAAGAAATAGCGGCTATGGAAAATAGAAAAGCGACAGAAGCCGGGCAGGATGTCACCATGCAGAAAGAGGATTTTGCAGCCCTTTGGAAAACCATTCATCTAAAAGTGACGGACACTTACGAAGTGCCGCCCGAAATGCTTTGGGTGAACGGTTCTACCATCGGCACGCTGGGCAATTTCAGCGCATCCACAGGCAAAGCCAAGAGTAAGAAGACATTCAACATTTCCGCTATCGTTGCGGCAGCGTTGAAGAATGACGAGGTACTGAAGTATTCGGTATGTCTGCCACCGAACAAGCGGAAAATCCTCTATGTAGATACCGAGCAGAGCAAATACCATTGCCATAAGGTCATGGAGCGTATTTTGCGCCTTGCCGGACTGCCTACCGACAAGGATATGGACGATTTTATTTTCATCGTGTTGAGGGAGCAGACCCCCGACAAACGGAAGCAGATAATCGGCTATATGCTTGAAAATATGCCCGATGTGGGGTTACTCATCATTGACGGAATCCGTGACTTGATGTATGACATCAACAGCCCCAGTGAATCGACGGACCTAATCAACCTCTTAATGCGCTGGTCAAGCGGATATAACCTGCATATCCATACCGTACTGCATTTGAACAAGGGGGATGACAACACAAGGGGACATATCGGCACGGAATTGAACAACAAGGCTGAAACCGTCCTGCAAATCACCAAAAGTACGCAGGACGGTAACATAAGCGAGGTAAAGGCGATGCACATACGTGACCGGGAGTTTGACCCGTTCGCATTCCGTATCAATGACAACGCATTGCCCGAAGTCGTGGACGGTTATGTATTCAAGCAGCCCAGCCAAGACAGGGGCTTTCCACTGGCAGAACTGACGGAGCAACAGCACAGGAAGGCTTTGGAAAACGGTTTTGGCAAACAGGTTATATATGGTTACGAGAATGTCCTAAAGACCTTGAAACAAGGCTATGCAAGTATCGGCTACGAGCGTGGGCGCAATATCCATGTGGAACTGAACAAGTTCCTTGTGAACAAGCGCATGATTGTGAAAGAGGGCAAGGGCTATCGCTACAATCCCGATTTCCATTATTAAAAGTCAGTTTGGTTTAGTCCGGGTGTATATATAAGCGTAACGGACTGTTTGTTTCCCGGTATCGGAGCAGGCAGGTTTAGTATAGTACGGGTATATATATAACGGACTAAACAGGACTGGCGCACTTTTCAACTATTTTTTAATCCCCAAAAAAGAAAATGTTATGAACATCGAAGATGTGAAACAAATACCCATCGTAGACTATCTGCACAGTTTAGGTTACTCTCCTGTCAAGCAGCAGGGTAACGGCTTATGGTACAAATCACCGTTAAGGGAGGAACACGAACCGTCTTTCAAGGTGAATACCGACCGCAACCTTTGGTATGACTTTGGCGCAGGCAAGGGCGGCAACATTATTGCACTGGCAAAGGAACTCTATTGCTCCGGCAGCCTGCCATACCTTTTAAACCGGATAGCGGAACAGACACCGCACGTCCGCCTGGTCAGTTTTTCTTTTCCCCAGCGTAGGACAGAACCGAGTTTCCAACATTTGGAAGTCCGTGACTTGACCCATCCGGCATTGCTCCGTTACTTGCAGGGGCGGGGTATCAATATCGAACTGGCAAAAAGAGAATGCAAGGAACTCCATTTTACCAATAACGGCAGACCGTTCTTTGCTATCGGTTTCCCGAATATGGCAGGAGGTTACGAGGTTCGCAATTCCTTTTTCAAAGGTTGCATCGCCCCGAAAGGCATCACCCATATACGGCAGCAGGGAGAGCCGAGAGAGAAATGTCTGGTGTTCGAGGGTTTTATGGATTATCTTTCTTTCCTCACGCTCCGGATGAAGAACTGTCCGACCATGCCCGACCTTGACAGGCAGGATTATGTCATTCTTAACTCTACCGCCAATGTGTCGAAAGCCATTGACGTGCTGTCCCCGTATGAGCGCATCCACTGTATGCTTGATAATGACAAGGCAGGGTTTGAAGCGACACGGGCTATTGAACTGGAATACTCCTACCATGTACGTGACTTCTCGCACAATTATAGGGGCTATTCGGACTTGAACGATTACCTGTGCGGCAGGAAGCAGGAACAGAAGAACAGCACCAGTCAAGCACAGGAGATAAAGCAGAAAACCGGACAACGTGCCGCCCCAAGACAGAAAAGGGGCAGGGGCATTTAGTCCGGCAGAATTACCAACGGCTGGCGGTTTATTTGGAGAGCAAGGTTATGTTTCGGTAAACCGAAACCACCTTGCTTTGCTCACCGCAAAGAAAATTTCTCCCGTTGGTCGCAATTTTTAAGACACCATTCAAACGTAAAAAACCATGACGAGTATAAAGGACAAGCCGGGGGGACGTCCGGCAAAGAAACGGATAGAGAAGCAGCAACGGGTTGTCAGTACGAAACTGACCGAGTTGCAGTATTACGCCATCAGAAAGCGAGCCGGGGAAGCCGGGTTGTGTGTCAGTGAGTATGTAAGGCAGGCGGTTGTTTCGGCAGAGGTCATACCCCGGTTGAACAGGCAGGATGCGGACACCATCCGCAAACTGGCAGGGGAAGCCAACAACATCAACCAGTTGGCGCACCGGGCGAATGCCGGAGGTTTCGCACTGGTGGCGGTGGAACTGGTGAAGCTCAAAAACAGAATTATTGAAATCATAAACCATTTGTCGGATGATTGGAAAAATAAAAAAGGGAAGCGGTTTTAAGGGCTGTGTGAACTATGTGCTTGGCAAGGAGCAGGCGGTTTTGCTTCATGCGGACGGGGTTCTGACTGAAAGCCGGGGCGATATAATCCGCAGCTTCTGTATGCAGACCGGGATGAATCCCGATTTGAAGAAGCCAGTCGGACATATTGCGTTAAGTTATTCGGCAGTGGATGCGCCCAAATTGACAGACGGAAAGATGGTACAGCTTGCGCAGGAGTATATGCGTGAAATGAAAATCACCGATACGCAGTATATCATCGTGCGTCATCAAGACCGGGAACATCCGCACGTGCATATCGTGTTCAACCGCATAGACAATAACGGCAAGACCATTTCGGACAGGAACGACATGTACCGTAACGAACAGGTATGCAAGAAGCTGAAAGCCAAACACGGGCTTTATTTCGCTGGTGGAAAAGAACAGGTAAAGCAGCACCGACTGAAAGAGCCGGACAAGTCGAAATACGAGATTTACACGGCTGTGAAGAACGAAATCGGCAAATCCCGTAACTGGCAGCAGTTACAGGAGCGGTTAGCAGAAAAGGGTATTACCGCCCGGTTCAAACGAAAGGGACAGACCGACGAGATACAGGGTATATCCTTTTCCAAAGGTGAATACACGTTCAAGGGTTCGGAGATAGACCGGAGTTTCAGTTTTTCCAAGCTGGATAAATGTTTTGGGTATGCAGGAATGAATGTTGCCGGAAGCCAACGGCAAACAACTTTCGCACCCGTTCGGGAGCAAGCACCTGCACCGGGTAAGGCTGACAGTCCGTTGTTAACTGGTTCGCTCGGTCTGTTTTCCGCTTCTTCTCCCCCAGTGGATGAAGAACCTAATTTTAATTTGAGAAAGAAGAAGAAAAAGAAAAAACGACTTAAACTGTAAAGACATGGAAGACAATTTGATTTTAGAGGGGCTTCTCTCTATGGTTACGGAACTGAAAGGGAAGCTGGAAGCACAGGTAACGCCAGCCAGCCGGGAGGAAACTCTCGAACGGTTGGAAGCAATCGAGCAGGCATTGTCGGAACTGCACAGTAATTTGACTGTTCCCGAAGAAAAGTTGCAGGTTATTCAAAGCCAGCTTGACGACATAAAGAGCAGGATGCAAGGTCAGCAGAAAAACATAGAGGACACCAAGAAAATAACATTGGAAACCTACCGTTATTTTAAGGTAATGATTGATACTTTGGGCTCTTGTAAGACGGATAAAGAGGATGTTACGCCCTTACCGTTCTATCAACGGATTTACAACAAGATTACCTCTTGGATTCGTCCGGGATTGTTTGTTTTTTGGGCAGTGCTGGTTATCTGTTCCGCTTCCATATTCTTGAACGTCCGTTTGGTTACACGGATGCAGCAGTTGCAGGACAACGATATAAAATATCGCTATTTGCTGATGCAGGGTTGGGCTGACGGAGAAATCTTTGATATACTGGAAACCAAATTCAACTGGCAGAGGGATAACGGTTTCATCCAAAGCCTAACCGATTCTGTGATAGATTTTGAATATCGTAGCAGAAAACAGGCGGAAGCGTTGGAGCGTGCAAGGCTACTCAATGAACAAGCCGAGCAGTTGAGAAAGGAAGCTGATAAACTGGGTAAGCCGTAATCGGGGTGAAGCCGGAGTAATGAAATGTGAAAATCTTCTTACTCCGGCTGTCTCGTTTTGTTTTGATATGTGATTTTATACTTAACTTACTAATCAACAATTTCAAAACGTACAAGTATGGAATAATTCTTTTTGATAGTGCGAAAGCTGTCGAACGAGGCAGCATTGGAGGACATAACATTACTCTGTGCAAATGAAATGCTGCTTGTATTATTCCCTTCCACAATACGAATTACACTTCCCAGTTTTTTACCTAATGTTTCAACTAAATAAGCGGCTTTTCGCTGTGCGGCTTTCAATGCTTCTATCTTTCCTCTTTGGTGATATGCCAATATATCTTTGTTTTCCAGTTCACCGATACGCATCGTATTAATACCTTTCGTGTCTATGTGCTTGATTATTTCATCTATCTGTTTGAAGTCGGTCAGTGTAATGTCAAATTGCTTGGACACTAAAAAGTCTTGCCCTTGCTTTCGCCAATAATCGCCAATCTCTTGTGTACGGATTGCATCCTGCGTAATACCTGCTTCGGCAAGATTCTTTCGCAACCCTTGTTCTATTTGTGACAATGGTACTTTGGTGTGATATTCTTCGGGCTTAGACTTTCCGTCAAATTCTTCCTTGAAGTATTCACGGATTTCAATGATGTAGTGAATTTTGTCCGGTACGATTTCTATTTCCGATGTACCAGTCACTTCGACATATCGTTCATTAACATCTTGCGCTTGCGCAGTTAGAACCATAAAGAAGACAATAGCGGATAAAAATAATTTTAGTTTCATGATAGTTGAGTATTTATTTGATTTCAAATTCAGCATATAAGTTGATTTCATCTTTTTCTTTAAGTAAGAATGACTTACTTATACGATACTTCCCTTTGGGAAGATGGTAATATTCACCAATAGGAAATCGAAAACAATATAATAAAGGAGCTTCCTTTTTACAGAATACGTCAGCCTTAACATTTAGCTCAAATTTCTCTTGGGGTATACACCATTGTACCCCATTCCAAATACGTAAACTCCAATCTCGTCCAATCCAAAATTTTTCATTGGTAGGGTTGGTTACAAACACATTGATAACTGCCACATTTTCCCAATATACTTCACTTTCTGTCCACATCTGAAATCCTTGATTTTTATACTTATCTGGTAATTCTTTAGTGTACCATAAATTAAAGTTAGGTGATTCTAATATTACAGTATCTTTATCTGTTTTATTGTTCTCTTCAATTACGATGTTTGTAGAATCGTCGGAGCTACCGATAATAGCTACTGTATTGTCATCGGTCGCTTTCGGTTGGAAGCGCTTATGTTTATTTGAACAACTCACAATAAATGCACAAAACACAATGATTAGAATGATACTTCCAGCTTTCATAGTGAGATTATTTTACTTCAAACTCTGTATTCATGTATATTTCCAATTGCAATCCTATCTTGTATTTGTCGGGAGATAATTTCCCGGAATTGAATCGTTTCTTGTAATTAGGGTCGGTAATGCGACTGACATTCCATGATACAGGAATGGAAAACAACATTGCTTCTCCTGCTTCCAAACGTGCGCAATTCCTCATGTAATCAGATTCATCTCTCGAACCAGAACGGGCAAGTGGATGTACCATATACAATTCATCCGTTCCTACGCTCGGAAAAAACAGGGGTTGTACCGAAAGGTTGGTATGGTTTTCAAACTGTATGCGGATAGAATCGTTATCGGATTCCAATACCCTAAAACTAAAAGCTCCCTGCATCTCTGTCCCTTTCACGGGCTGAATCCCCATGTCTGTCAGGTTGCAATACGTGTAGATATTGGAGAACACGTAAAAGTGAACTTGGTACTTGTTCGGTTTCAACGGATATTTAAACTCGGACATGTGAATGTGTTCGGGCAACGTATCGCCTTTAGACAAATCTCTGCCCACGCCAGCAAAGGCAAGATTGTCAATGAAAGGAAACTCTTTCCACTCGCCGCCTTTCCTGTACTTCATCCAATGTAATTCAGGTTCGGCGGTAGGAGCATCTACATTGATTACATCCAACGTAATTCGTTTGGTTGAGGACGGGTAAACGGGTTGTTGGGTTCGAATTTTGTAAGCGTCCGGATGCGTAACGTAAACATTGGGAAGCCTTTGGATATGTACACGACTTTCGTACTTCTCTATTTCCGACTGTAAAAGGGGAAAATCAATGTCCTGTGCATTCAGCTTCAGCGACCAAACAGACAAAAGGACAGATAAGTAAATCAGATTTTTCATACATATCTACTTGTTAATTATTTTACCATTCTTATTTATATAATACCAATCAGAGTTATCCCGGTAATGCTTTTCGCCTTTGGAATCGGGAATTACTTTGTTCTCACCGGAGAAAGTAACCTTTGCTTTGCCGTGCTCGAATGGGTAAGCAAATTTAAATTGAGGCTTTATGACCACATTACCCAATGAATCGGCAAAACCTACCAATCCATCCTCGTTCATTATACGGAAAAGCCCTTCTTGTATGTAGTCGGGACCATTATCATATTTGAATACATAGAAAAGTTCTTTGCCCGCATTATTGATGCAGATTATTCGAGCGTCCTTTGGCTTGTTCTCATAAACAAAACCTAATTCTTTGATAGTGTCTGTCTGGCAGTATCTGTACTTGCCGTATGGTACAATGGTATCACCCCGTTCATTCAGATAACAGACCGGAACACCCACTTCCAAATAAGGCTCTGTGGTATGGGCGGTCAAGTATTTTCTCCAAATAGGCATTGTGAAATCTGTATATTCAATTGTATATTTCCCATTGATGAATAAAACTTCCCATGTGTATATAGATTTCAGCGTCTCTTTGAAGGCTATTGCTAACGGATGATTGCCATCCTCTATTGTTTCCCGTATAGGTCGCAAGAGGATAAAACGTATGTCGCAATCTTTAAAGTGTCCATCGTTGGTTAGTTGGAAATTTCGTATGACGAAAGTTATCCGCTGGTTTTTATATTTGGGAAAACGATTCCATGGAAATTTGCGAATAATCTCATCCTGTACATCTATTATCTTCAAGCCGGGCTTTTTATAGTTATGATAGGTAGTTGTATTTATCACCTTTCCATTCTTAATACGCAATACGCACTCTGTTTCCATATTACGGTCGAATCCGGAGTGTACATATCTTACCAAATCACCTTTTCCGGCTCGAAATTCGCCGTTTAGCCAACGAGCTTCAACGTTTCCATTCTCATAATAATAAGGTAAAAATGGTGCTTGTAATGCTTCTGCATGGTATATTAACGTAGAATCTTTTCGGTTTGTTTCATCATATACGCATACTTCTATGCGTTGCAAGCAAAGGTAATCGTTCTGTATCTCCCAAAAGGCTGTATATCCTTCCCAATTTCCTGTTGAAACACAATGGTTGTCAGGTATGAAATCCATCAAGCGTTTATATAAAGTGGAATCCATATTTATTGGTTTAGCCATAAAGACCCAACTATCTCCATTGAATGATATAATATCACCCGACAGTCCTGTAGCTTTAGCTTGTAAAAAGAAACAGAGCAACAAGATAATAGTGAAGTAATTTTTAATGCGCATAAACCTTTCTTTTTATAATGAAACTCTTCTCAAAAATAGGAATAAAGAATAACTCCATCAATTTTAGAGTTCTCTTTTTTCATTAGGTTTAAGCTAATTAACGTTTAATATTCGAGAAAGGATTTTGGTATGTATTGTAAGTTTAGTCTGTTCTTTTGCCTATATATCCAAAACGAACTAAACTTATTCTTGTTGACAGCAAAATATATATACTGGCGAAAAGAAAAACAGTATTCTTCTTTTCGCCAGTTTTGCTTTTATGGTTAGAGGGCTTTTGTTACCTTTGCACATGAAGCCCACCACAAAGCGATTTCTTCGTTTTTTTTGTTACTATTTTGTTACCAGCTATTAGTAATAGGTGGGCTTTTATTTTGATAATCAGATTTATATGATGTTGTATATATAATATGTGGCAAAATATTATTAATAGCTGGCAGTTGTGGAAAAAGAGAAAAACAAGGGATTGAAGCTACCTTACTGCTGATAGTTTCCTACTGTAGAACTATTGTTTTTTGCTTGATGAAACTTTAGTTTCATCGTCTTGAAACTGGAGTTTCCAAGGCTTGAAACTTTAGTTTCTTCAGCTTGGCACTAAAGTTTCTGCGGCTTGAAACTATTGGTTTCAATGCTTTGGAACTATAGTTTCATCGCATGGAAACCAACTTAACTAAGGTATTCTTTGATTTATCATTCCAAGGAGCAATATATGATAGTAGCAGGATATGACAGCAAAGTGGACGGCATTGTGACAACAAAATGTGCTGTCACAATGCTGTCACGCTCTGCTGTCACCTCTTTATTGGTTTATAATCAGTGTGTTATTTAGCTTTTGGTGACAGATGACAGCAATTTTAGATATTTAAATTCTCATGTAGAGGTGATTCAAGCGATTTATTCATTTCCGTATCCGTTTTGAAATAAACTTTTGGTGCGGTTACAGTAGAAAAAGATTGTTTCTCTTTGATCAGATTTAGGTTATGCATCAGAAGATTTCGGTCATGTATCGGAAGGCATGAAGTTATAGCATCTCCCGTTCTTTTTTCGTCAGACTTCTGACAACAATATCATAGGACTTGCTGACGAGTTCTTTAATTTTCCCGTCTGGAACATCCTGATTGAAATAGACACTAATCCAATATTTCTTATTCATGTGCCAGCCGGGTTTTATTCCTATGTAGCTGGTCTGCAATTCTCCGGATTCATCCGGATCGCATTTGATGCAGCAGAAGTCAAATAGTTCGATATTGACAAAACAGAACCACTTATCCGCGACATAAAAGCATATAACGTCACGACTGTACTTGTCAGCCACGTTTGGAAATGGCATTTTTTCGTGCACTCCTTTAAACGACATACAGTATTCTCTGAAATCTTCGATATTCATTTTTGTCTGTAGATTAAGTGATATATTGCAAAGATATTGCAAATTTGTTATATATGGTACTATTCTTCTATACCTGCTACTTTGTTAAAGGTTAAAAAAGGACATAATTTCCGATTTATGGGACACTATATTTATCTTTGCTACCAGTTTTTAAAATCGGAAAAATGAAGATTACGAAGAAGAAAATAGCTTGGGGCATCGTTCTCCTGATATTGATTGCCGGTGGTGTCATTTGTAAGATACGCTGGAAAGTCTGGTTCCACAATATCCCTGAAATACGCTATGTGCTGACGGAAGACCCGCAACGGGTATTTCTGACATTCGGAAATGACGGCGAACTGTCCCGTAATGTGAGCTGGGTGTGCGGAGGCGTTTCCAAGCAGGCAAAGCTGGAATATACAAAGATCGGTTCCGGAGATACTCTTCTCGTTGACGGCTCTTCCAAATTTCTCCGTACACTGGGCGGGTTCGGTTATGCCAACTGGGCAAAATTTAAAGAACTCTCTTATGGCGATTCCTACTCTTATCGGGTATGGAATGACGATCGCTCATCCGATTGGTATTCGTTCACGATGCAACCCGATTCGACTGATCATTTCTCCTTTGTATTTATAGGTGACGTGCAGGATACTTTGCGTGGAAAGACACGTGGCTTTATGGAAAATGTGCGCCATCGCTATCCGCAGGCGGACTTCTATATGTTTGCCGGTGACTTTGCAGAGCGTCCGATGAACTGTTACTGGGATGAAGCCTATCAGAGCGTGGATTCCATAGCCCCCACCAAACCGATATTGGTTTCTCCGGGAAATCATGAATATGTAAAAGGACTGGTACGTGTTTTGGAGAAACGATTTGCTTATGTCTTTTCTTATCTGCTCGAATCGAGGTATAAAAATAATAATGTATATTCTGTTGATTACAACGATGCCACTATCATCACGCTGGATAGTAACCGTGATCCTTGGTTCCTCTTCTCTCAACGGGAATGGCTGGAGAAAACGCTGAAGGCTTCGAAAAAGAAATGGAAGATCGTCATGCTCCATCACCCGGTATATTCTATAAAAGGTAAGACGAACAACCTTGCCGTGCGCTGGATGTTCGACGGGCTGTTCCGTGAATATGGAGTAGACTTAGTGCTTCAGGGACATGAGCATAACTATGCCCGTATGACTAATAAGAACGATGAGGGCGAAATGACCACCCCGTTGTATCTGGTAAGCCACGCTTCCCCGAAGAGTTACCGTCTATCTTTCAATGATAAGTATGATCGTTTCGGGACGAACCGCCGTTTCTACCAGCATATCGACGTGACGGGAGACACGCTCCGGATGCAAGCTTATCTGGAGAATGACTCACTGTACGATGATGTCTGTATTGTGAAGAACGCTTCCGGCACTCAAATCATTGATAATGCAAAAGACATTCCGGAGATACTTGAAATGCCTGCAAGGTTGAGTGGAAAGAAAGCCGAAGAGTTCGAACGGAATGCTGAGAAGTGGAGGAACCGTTCCTTAGTAAAGTAAATACTTCTGTCTCATATCACGGTAGGTCTGCAACTCCTTTTGCCAGCTGTCACGGATTTCCTCTTCCGATTCTCCTTTAAGGATCGCTTTGCGTACCGAATCCGTTCCCATCAGTAAGTCAAACCATCGGGGACGGGAGAAGAATGCTGCGCCTTCGCCGGATAAACGGTAGAAACGCAGAAAGTAACGGAGCGTGAAACCGTTTACGTCTGTTACGTTCCGTAAATCTTCGCCATAACAAGTGACTCCTTTGTGCATCGGATTTTTGTCGAATCCCGGCAGGGAGCGCGGAGTGAAGGCAAAATCGCCATACTTTTTGTTAGGTGCGCCTAACACCTGAAAAGGAAAGGTCGTTCCGCGTCCCACACTGACACGTGTTGCTTCAAAAGGGCAAAGTGAGGCATAAAGGCGGATGGATTGTGCATTGGGCAAGTTGGGAGACGGTTTCACGGGAAGTGCATAGGGCTGTCCGTGTTTCCACCCTTTTACGGGAATCACAGTCAGCGGACAAGTCTTTGCCTGGGTAGTCATCCATCCTTCTCCATTGATCATCTGCGCCAGCTCTCCGATAGTACAACCGTGAAGAACCGGCAAAGGCAGCATTCCGACAAAACTTTTATATCCGGCTTTTAATACAGGTCCCTCTACGTAATCGCATGGATTGGGGCGGTCCAGTATAATCATCTCTTTTTTGTTTTCCGCACAAGCTTCCATTACATAATACATCGTACTGATATATGTATAGAAACGTGCGCCCACATCCTGGATGTCGAACAAGATTACATCGATATCTTTCAGTTGGGCGGCAGTCGGCTTTTTATTATCTCCGTAGAGCGAGACGATGGTTACTCCCGTACGGCTGTCTTTTCCGTCTTTTACTGTTTCACCGGCATCCGCGTTGCCGCGGAAACCGTGTTCCGGTGCAAAGACTTTCACTATATCGATTTTTTGTTTTAATAAAGTATCCAGCAGATGAATTGGCTCTGTGCCGACGATGGAAGTGTGGTTTACCACCATTCCTACCCGCTTTCCTTTGATTAACGGCAGGTATTGATCCATACGCTCGGCACCCGTAATTACTTTTCCACTGGCGTATGTAGAACACAGTATTATGAACAGAGAGAAAAGAATGAGGGAACTTCTGGCTTGCATATCAGTAAATTTTTGTAATATTGCACAAAAATATCATTTATCAGTAAGGGAACAAGTAATAACTAGTGAAAAAGTATGAATCCAATAGAAATCATCGACAAATTTTATCCGCAGGATACGGAACAACGACACATTCTACTAATACATAGCCTTTCTGTAGCCCAAAAAGCTTTGAAGATTGTAGATGCACATCCTAACTTACCTATCAACCGCAGCTTTGTCAGAGAAGCCGCGCTTCTGCACGATATAGGAATCTTTATGACCGATGCTCCCACCATCCAATGTTTCGGAGAGCATCCCTACATCGCGCACGGCTATCTGGGTGCAGACCTTTTACGAAAAGAAGGTTTTGAACGCCATGCACTGGTTTGCGAACGTCACACCGGAGCCGGACTGACACTGGAAGAAATCATAGAACGCCAGCTTCCTGTTCCTCATCGTGAGATGGTGCCCGTCACTCTGGAAGAGCAAATAATCTGTTTTGCCGATAAATTCTTTTCTAAAACTCATCTTGACGAAGAAAAGACAGTAGAAAAAGCCCGGAAAAGCATTGCAAAATATGGTGAAGAAGGTCTAAACCGCTTTGATGGGTGGTGCTCTTTGTTTTTATAGCACTAAAAAATAATTAAATAACGGAGATTCTCACGCATTATTGATGAAGATTGTGTACTTTTGCCACTTCAAGCGTAAAACTATTAGTTAATGGCGCCATTGAGAGCAAAAATAATTATATCATTCATATTGCTGATTGTCTTGCTGATGCTTCCTGATGAGGCTACGTCTCAGCGTCGAAGAAGAGGGATGATTGCCTCCAACACTGCACAAACGGATTCCCTTAACAGGAAAGATTCGTTAGGGGCGGATACAGTTGTGGTACGCGTTGACTCTGTAGCACCGACAAAGAAACAACCGCTCGATGCACCGGTTATTTATGAATCTAACGACTCCACCACTTTTACATTGGGAGGTGCCGCTACGCTTTATGGTAGCGGCAAAGTTAACTATCAGAACATTGAGCTGGCAGCGGAAGTGATTTCCATGAATCTGGACAGTAGTACAGTACACGCCTATGGTATTAAAGACACGACGGGAACGATCAAAGGTAAACCTGTCTTTAAAGAAGGTGAAACTGCATACGATACAGAAACAATCAGCTATAACTTCAAGAGCAAAAAAGCGGGAATCACCGATATTATCACTCAACAGGGTGAAGGTTATGTGACCGGTAGCAGAGCCAAGAAAGGAGCAAATGATGAAATCTTTATGGAGCACGGTCGCTACACGACTTGTGATCATCATGACCATCCTCACTTCTATATGCAGTTGACAAGAGCCAAAGTGCGCCCCAAGAAGAATGTAGTGACAGGACCTGCCTATCTTGTGGTGGAAGATGTTCCCCTGCCGCTGGCTGTGCCGTTTTTCTTCTTCCCTTTCTCCAGCAGCTATTCTTCGGGTTTCATTATGCCGACGTATATGGATGATTCAAGCCGTGGTTTCGGTCTGGCGGAAGGCGGATATTACTTTGCTATGAGTGACATCATGGACTTGAAGCTGACAGGAGATATATTCACGAAAGGTTCATGGCGGCTTTCCGGATTGACCAATTATAATAAGAGGTACAAATACTCCGGTACATTGCAGGCGGATTATCAGGTGACCAAGACCGGAGACAAAGGAATGCCGGATTATACGGTTGCCAAAGACTTCAAGGTAGTGTGGAACCACCGTCAGGATGCCAAGGCAAGTCCGAACAGTACTTTCTCCGCCAGTGTGAACTTCTCTACCAGTAGTTACGAACGATCTAACATCAACAACCTTTATAACTCCCAGTTGTTGACTCAGAATACAAAGACATCAAGTATCAGTTACTCCCGTAGTTTCCCCGATATCGGTCTGACCTTGTCTGGAACGACCAATATTGCGCAGACCATGCGTGACTCATCCATTGCAGTAACGCTTCCTGACCTTAATATTACATTGAGCCGTCTGTTTCCCTTCAAGCGGAAGAAGGCTGCCGGAGCCGAGCGTTGGTATGAGAAGATTTCTGTCAGCTATACAGGACGTCTGACGAACAGTATCCGTACTAAAGACGACCGTCTGTTCAAGACCGGCATCAGCGGATGGGAAAATGCGATGAACCATAATATTCCTGTCAGTGCTACTTTTACACTGTTCAAGTATTTGCAGGTCAATCCTTCGGTGAATTATACGGAGCGTTGGTACACCCGCAAGATAAATCAGACGTATAATGAGGAAACAGGGCGTTTGGAACAGAATCTGAATGATACTATTAATGGCTTTTATCGTGTTTCCAACTATTCAGCCAGTTTGTCTTTAAGTACTAAACTGTATGGTATGTACAAACCTCTTTTCATGAAGAAGAAAGAGATACAGATTCGCCACGTTGTCACTCCGCAGGTTGGTATCAGTGGTGCTCCTGCATTTAGTAAATACTGGGAAGAGTATACGGATAATAACGGAAATACTCAGTATTATTCACCCTATACGGGACAGCCTTTTGGAGTCCCTTCACGTGAGGGTTCGGGAACGGTTAGTTTCTCGATTGCTAATAATCTGGAGATGAAATATTATGATGCTAAGAAGGATACATTAAAGAAAGTCAGCTTGATTGATGATTTGAGTGTGAATATGTCATATAATATGGCTGCAAAGGAAAAGCCATGGAGCCCCTTGAGTATGAATCTTCGACTGAAACTGACAAAGAATTATACTTTCAATATGAATGCATCATTTGCTACTTACGCTTATACGTTTGATAAAAGTGGTAATGTGGTCGAAGGTAATCGAACTGAATGGTCGTATGGACGTTTCGGACGTTTTCAGGGGTATGGTTCTTCTTTTAACTATACCTTTAATAACGATACCTGGAAAAAGTGGTTCGGTCCGAAGGAAGACGAGAAGGATAAAGACAAGAAGGAGTCAGAAGATGGAGACGGAGAAGATTCTGAAGGTACGGAAGATGGAACTACGACCAAGAAAGTAGAGAAGGCGCAAGCCGACCCGGATGGTTATCAAGTATTCAAGATGCCTTGGTCTTTAAGTTTCAGTTATTCATTTAATATTCGTGAAGATAGGACTAAGCCTATTAATCGCTATTCGATGAGATATCCGTTTACTTATACTCACAATATCAATATGAATGGTAATGTGAAGATTTCCAATAACTGGTCGCTTTCGTTCAATTCGGGTTACGATTTCCAAGCGAAGGAAATAACGCAGACTTCCTGTACGATTTCTCGTGATTTGCACTGCTTTAACTTGTCTGCCAGTCTTTCACCATTTGGACGTTGGAAATACTATAATGTTACGATTCGTGCTAATGCAAGTATTCTTCAAGACTTGAAATATGAGCAGAGAAGTCAGACGCAAAGTAATATTCAGTGGTATTAGGGTGTTATTAGTAAACGCTTTCTAATTCTGCATAAAGCTTGGGGAGTGATTCCTAAAAATGACGCAATGTATTTTAATGGGACCGTCAGAAATATGTTTTGATATTGTTTGCATAGTTTTATATATCGCTTTTCTGGTGGCATTCTTAATAGAGCCACTTCTAACTCTAAGTTTTCTTTTATAATATTTTGACAGTATATTCTCAAATTTGTTTCTTCTCCTATCTCTGCTAAAATTGTATTTGAGACAGATAAAATGGTACATTCAGATAGGCAGCTTAAATATTCTGTTGCTTCTGTAGCGGTTCCATATTGACACAGTAAATTGCCTGAGAGGGTGAATCGTAATGTTTGTTCTTCTGCTGTGTTACTATCTATTGTGTAATGTCTTATGGTCCCACATATAAGGATGCAAAATGAATCATTCAGTTGTCTGTTTTCAAGAATAGTTGATTTAGGGTGTTTTGTAAAAGTGAAGGCTTTATATGCTTTTTTTAGTTTGACCATGGAGGACGCTGGTATGTATGTGGATAGAGCTTTTATGTAATTTTCAATGTTGAAATCATTTTTACTATGCATATTATTCGTTTTATTATGAGTTATGGTAGGCTTTTTGTTATAAATGTAATGGAAAATGCTATGCGTTTAATATGTATTAGTAATAAAAAATGCAAATATAGAGGTGTTGATGAACTTAAGTTTATGAATGATGAATATTTATCTAAGAATATATTTATCATTTATATATAATCACTTAATTTTGTATTTTGTGATTTGAATTCAGATACGAAATAGATAAAAGTCTATTAAATACAGATTTTGGCGATGAAGAAATGAAAATGCATGTGTTTGATCAATATAGTATATATAATTTATTTAGGCAAGAGAGAGAAATAGACTAAGAAAAAGTATTTGTTTAAAAGAGTGTGCTCCGGACAACACACTCTCTCTGTAAGAAAAGTAATTGTTAACTTAACGCCTTCTAACTTCAAGGTAAACAGAAATATTACCTGTGATCCAATAATCAGCGAAACTCTTGTCTAAGCTCAACTTTTGACCATTATAGTAAAGATCAAAATACCTTGTGCCCAAGATAGCAGAGGCTTCATTCCAAACTTCCTGAATCTTTGTGTTTTCAGATAAATTGGGTACGTAAATGGGATAAATGGCACCATTATCATTAATGAACATGTTGACAAATCTGGGAGTTGCAGATTCTGATGTAGTGTTGATATCTACATCTTCAGATACTGTTTGTGCATACATTGGCAATGAGCAGAATAATGCAAATGCCAAACCGAAAAATAAATTTGTTCGTTTCATTTTACTTTTGGTTTAAAGGTTGATAATTTTTTGTCTCATGAGTACAAAGCAAAGGTAGAATTATTTATGGAAAAAGAACTGAACTTAAATTAATGATTTTCAATTCTATAGAATTTATGAACAATAGTTCATTGTATATTTTGTAGTAGTGAAATAAATACTGATAATATTATATGGTGTTTGGATTTAATCTTGTTTTATAGGATTGATCTATTGGCTAGCTTTATGTATGAGAAATATTTTTTTAAGATTAAATAGACTTAGTGTTGTGTAAGGTAAGCTAATGCGGATATTTAAGAATAGAAAAGTGTAGACAGATATATAACAATATCTAGCAATAATAAGATGAATGGAGAGTTGAGAGTTACTATGCAGCGTCATCATTTATTGTGCAGCCGACTCTCAACTTTCCATTTTCAATTCTCAACTTCTTACCATATTATTTCCGTTTCTCCGTTTGCTTTCAGATAATCGTTTGCACGGCTGAAGTGTTTGTTTCCGAAGAAACCATTGTAGGCAGAAAGGGGAGAGGGATGGGCAGAGCTAAGTACCAGATGCTTGTTGCGGTCGATGAAAGCTCCTTTTCGTTGAGCATAAGCTCCCCACAGGATAAATACAAGATGTTCCCGTTCTTCTGCCAGTGCGCGGATAGCGGCATCTGTAAAAGCTTCCCATCCACGATTCTGATGAGAGCCTGCCTGATGAGCGCGTACAGTCAGAGTGGCGTTGAGCAATAATACTCCTTGCTCAGCCCAGCGAGTCAGGTTTCCGGTAGTAGGAGCGTCTGTACCTATGTCTGCCTTTATTTCTTTAAAGATGTTGACCAAAGAAGGAGGGAAAGGTACTCCGTCGTTTACAGAGAAACAGAGCCCGTGTGCCTGGCCCGGTCCGTGGTACGGGTCTTGTCCGATGATTACTACCTTCACCTTGTCGAAAGGACAGAGGTTGAAGGCGTTGAAAATAAGTTTTCCCGGAGGGAAAATCTGATACTGGCTGTATTCACTTTTTACGAATTCCGTCAGTGTGCGAAAGTAATCTTTTTCAAATTCCGGCTGTAAGTGTGTTTTCCAGCTTTCTTCTATTTGTACGTTCATAGCAATTATATAAGGTGTATATCAAGTTCCTCACATTCTTTGCGCATATCTTCCGGCCAGATGCTGGCTTGTATTTCTCCGATATGAGCTTTGCGAAGGTAGAACATACACAAACGGGATTGACCGATACCGCCACCGATAGATAGTGGAAGTGTGTCGTCCATTAATCGTTTGTGGAAATAAAGTTTCAGTCTCTCTTCTTCGTTTTCTTCTTTGAGCTGGCGTTGTAGCGCTTCTCTGTCTACACGAACACCCATAGAGGATAGTTCGATGGAGCGTTGCAGTACATCATCCCAAAGTAAAAGGTCACCGTTCAGTCCGGGCAGGTTGTTCAGGCCGGTGGATGTGTAGTCATCATAGTCCGGTGCACGTCCGTCATGTTTTTTGCCGTCGCTTAGCTTGCAACCGATACCGATGATAAATACGGCACCGTATTTTTGGCAGATGGCATGCTCGCGGCATTTGGGTTCCAGGTTCGGATAGAGTTGGCGTAGTTCTTCCGAATGGATAAAATGTAATTTCTGGGGCAGACAAGGTTTGATCTGCGGATACATTTCATATACCATGTATTCTGTACGGATCATGGCAGCGTAGATACGATTTACGATCTCTTTCAGGAATTCTACGTTTCTGTCCTCGTTGGTGATGACACGTTCCCAGTCCCATTGGTCTACATAGAGCGAATGGAGGTTTCCGAGTTCTTCATCAGAACGGATGGCGTTCATGTCGGTATAGATACCGTATCCCGGTTCGATATTGTAATCGGCGAGAGTTAATCTTTTCCATTTGGCTAATGAATGAACGACTTCTGCTTGTGCGTCACCTAAATCCTTGATAGGGAATGAAACGGGACGTTCTATACCATTCAAATCGTCATTGATACCCATCCCTTTCAATACGAAAAGAGGGGCTGTCACGCGTCTGAGGCGTAATTCGGATGACAAGTTTAACTGGAAGAACTCTTTTATTTGTTTGATTCCCAACTCTGTTTGTTTTAAGTCGAGTAACGGTTTATAGTTCTTTGGTTTTATCAAGTAACTCATAGGATTGTTGATTGTTAATTGTCGGCAAAGATAGGAATAATATTGATATCTGTATTGGATAATCTCTAAAAGATTGTCAAATTGATAAAGTATATGCTCTAAAGCATTTCAAAATAACAGAATGTTAAGGGGCGATACTGACTTAAGAACTATAAAAAAAGATGAATCATTAGGAAGATGAGAAGATTTTTTATACTTTTGTCATCGCATTTAGGAAATGGCCCCGTAGCTTAGTGAATAGAGCGTCAGATTCCGGTTCTGAAGGTCGTGCGTTTGAATCGCACCGGGGTCACATAAAAATCCCTTGATAATCAGTGGTTATCAAGGGATTTTTGTTCTTATATAACTTTTTTCTTAGCTTCTCGATACCTGTAATCCTTTATCGGAAAGCGTCATTTCAACAAAGCGTGCACGCGGATTAGGAGCCTGTTCGGTCAATATCCGACGGATGCATCCGGCCGCTTGCGGATCTTTAGCCACCATATATAAGTAACCGCCACCTCCTGCACCGGGCAATTTATATCCTAGCGTATAATCTTTAATCTGTTCGATAATAGCTGCTACTGCCGGTGGATTCGTGCCACTGTCCAATGCTTGGTTTTGTATCCAGCTTTTGCCGACAAGATTGCCGAAAGTTTCGAAATTACCTCGCAGGATAGCTTCGCTCATATCCATCGCATGGGCTTTCATCTCTGCTAATAAACTAAGATGCTTTCCGGAGTTAAGGAACATGGAACTGACAATTTCAGCTAAGATGCCTTTGGCTGTACGGGTGATTCCGGTATAATAAAGCAGATGGCAATCCCGATATTCCGGCTGCACAAAGAGCTGGTCGGGTAACCACCGTACTAATGGATGTTGTTCGAAGCCGGATTCGGATTGCAACAGTTTTACGCCGGGGAATACGCCGCCGTATTGATCCTGCCATCCGCCGCCGGTGGTAAGTAATTGTTCCAATACCAGTGTATAATTGCAGATGTCGTTCCTATCCCATGCCAGTCCGCAAAAATCATTGATAGCTCCGAGTACGGTAGATGCAAGGATAGAACTGGTACCTAGTCCCGAACCTGCCGGAATGGCAGCCAGTAAAGTGATTTCCAGTCCTGAACCGAACGCTTTTAGATGTTCTTCCAATGACGCATGAGATTCCGCCGCAAATAATGGGGCAAATCCTGCCAAGGTAAGTGCTGCCTTCGGTATGGAGAAAGGCGAACCGACTTTCTTGTAATCCTGCAATTCCTCATAACTTCGGATAACCTCCACAGCTCCCATATCAATGGAACGAAGTACGATATGGAACTCGTGACATGGTTTGACGTATACTTGTAACGGCGGCTGCCCATTCAACTCAATCGCCAGATTGACTACACTTCCTCCCGAATAGAGAGAGTAAGGAGGTGTATCTGTCCATCCTCCTGCAACGTCAATGCGCACCGGACTACGTCCCCATACGATCTGATCCGAATAAACATTGAGCTTCGGATAGTTCTTTTTTCCGGCAACGGCTTCCAGTAATCCGTCACGGAGTAGCTGGAACGCAGCTTGTTCTTCTCCTTTGCAGCCTTCATTGCCTTGCAGCTTCAGGATACGTGCCCGAAGCATACGGTTATGTATACGCACCATGGGTGCGGCATCCTCTTTCAAGACAGCGGGAACATCCAGATTGAGCCGGACAAATTCATTGGCTGCGTCTTGCAAGTCAAGCTGATAGAATACACTCTTCTCATAATTGGCGGACAATCCTTTCCAGTTATCCCTGCGGAAAGCGCTGCGCTGTGCGTAAAGACGTTCCAGGTTCGCTTGTGCCGATATCTCGTCAGCGGATAGTTTTTCTGCTCTCAGCCATAGCTCTTTTCCTTCTTTTAGTTGTGGCTCAGCTGTCATCCAGCGTATTAAAATACCCAGTTCTTCGATGGAAGTCGTTACGGGGAAAACAGGAGCAGCTTGCAGATCATCTGTACGTCCTTTTATGTCTTCCAGTCCAATCTCTCTTTCCTTCATCCACTGTGTGAAAGAGTTCCCCAAGTAGGTGGTCGAGTCATTACTTAAATCACCTTTGAAAACATCATCCAGCCCATAAGGCCGTGCGACAAAGGCTGCGTCTCCCATAGGAACGATGTCGATGCAGACTCCGTCCGGCAGGTTTATATTCCAATGGTTTTCGGGAACTCCTGTAATAATCTGTCGTGAACCTAATTTCCATCCTTCTCCTACGTGGCTGTTCTCAATCCATAAATTGGCGTTCTCTGCAGATAACTTCACTTGGGTAAACGAGTTTTGTATAAAGATGGCAGGATTCGGTTTTACTTTCCGGTGCATGATACGCCTTTGGTCACGCACTTTATCCTGTATGGCGAGTGTGGAAGAAATCAGTTCCCGACTCGTTCCGAAATGATAAAACTCTCCGCCGGGTAAAGGCAGGATTGCTACCGAAAGTTTGTTTACTTCATCGTCTGTCGTTTGGGGATGCTCTCCCAGTGCCAGGCCATAATCCGAATATAAATCGTAGTAGCTGATATCATTCGTGCCTTCTTTCAATGACCGTTTCATCAATACCTCAACGGCACGGTCACTTAATATCCATATACCGATATCCATCAGGAAAAGATGGGTCTTTGATAATCCTTCCAATTCCTCTAAAGAAGGTTTCTGCAACATGAAGTCGAGCACTTCCGGCTTCTTGCGGTCCGATACGAATACTCCGTGGTGAGTAGCCAATGAAGGATTCACCCATAAACCATAACATACGACATCTACTTCCGGGATGTCTTGCAGCGGTTTTTCCGAACGGATATATACGTCTCCGCTGGCTATCAGCGTGTTCAAGCCTTTCGGAGCCTGCTTCATGATTCTTTCGTATAGCGGAAGTTGCAGCGACAGCAGATTCTGTCCCAGCTTTTGTCCTCTCTCCCAACTGAAAACCGGTATGGGAGTCAGTATTTTGCCCGAAGGAGCATAGCCGGGCAAGCGGCGGCTTTGTCCTCCCGCATGCAGCAAAATCTTTTTTTCGTTTCCAATCCATTTGCTGAAAGTCTCTTCCGGTGCAAAAGCCTGATGGCAGGCCTGCAACAGCCAGGTCGTTCCTCCTCCGGAGCCTAACTTGCTGCCTACAGGGTCTGATGTACAAAACCAGTCAGTATGATTCACTTCTTCCAGTTGATGAAAACTGTCAATTAAGTTGGGAGGTAAGGATAATAACTTTTGCATAGTAGAATCGGTATTTATAGGTTTATAACATGATTGTATCCCAGCTATCGCAGAGTGTCTGCATAGAAGGAAACAGCAGATCGGCTCCGGCATCCAGCAACACCTGTCCGTCCAACGGACCAGTATTGACCGCGATTGTGAAAATTCCGGCTTTATGTCCTGCTTCCACGCCCAAAGGTGCGTTTTCAATCACAACAGCTTCATCCGCTTTCAAGCCTCCTTTCTTAAGAGCCATCAGATAAGGTTCTGGATTAGGTTTGCCATATTTCACGTCAAAAGCGGTCACCATTAGCTCTTTATGAAACATTCCCGGAAAATTGTGTTCCAGACGTTCCAACAAAGAAAGCTGTCCCGAACCAGTGACTACCATAGGAGTCAGCCCTTCACTCTTTACTTTCTGCAAAAGTTCCCATGCGCCGGGCATACGTTCTGCTTCCGGATAAGAATTGAACAGGATACTTTTTTCGTGATATATACTTTCTATTTCCTCTTGTGTGGCCTCTTTTCCTAATTCACGTTGAAATACGATATTGATAGTCGATGCCCCCGTGCGTCCTTCGTGCATATATGCTTCTTCCCGGCTCAGATCAAGGCCGTGAGTTTTCATGACTTGATGCCATGCTTCGGAGTGATAGGGCATGGAGTTAAAGAGCACGCCGTCCATATCGAACAGGACGGCTTTCAGTTTCTTTCTCATAATTGGGTTAGATGGAATCTGTTTGATATTTATTCTTTTTTCAGCATATCTTTCAGTTCAGGCACGGTGATCACTACATCATGCTGAGCTTCCGATTGTTTGCCGATATATCTGTAGACTATATTTCTGTCACAATTCACACAACTTTTGATAAACAGTTGGGTAGCAAGATCGGTCTGATTGCCTAATGTTTCGATAATACCTTGTTTCACCTCTGCGGCATTTGCTTTAATCTGGTTCATATCACACAGATCTTCGTCAACACGACAGATATAAATCACTGCTTCATCGCTGAGTTCGATTTTCTCGATCAGAACGTCCTCACTTGCCTGTATCGGGAACTGTAAGTTTGCCATCTGTACCTGCGTTTCCAGTTTAGCCAGGTCGCTTTCGGTGGTGTCGACATCCTTATTGAGAATTTCCTTAATTTCATCTGTTGTCAGTTCGCAGACTACCTGCTCTCCCGAATCTTTACCTATATATATCATTTGCAGGCCCGCTTTACATTTTACAACAAGGTCCAGCAATGACTTTACTTCTTTATTCGGATTCTGGAACATGATTTTCAGGGAAGTCTTCATGCTTTCCGGATTTTTCTGCAGAGTCTTGATGTTGGCAGCCTCTTCGTTCAGATAAAAGGTATACACTACGTTCTCTCCATCATAGACGATGCTGGTGATTTTTCCGGTCTCTCCCATGTCTATCGGACATTGTTTGTTGGCAGCCTCGATGCCTGCTTTGAGTTTGATTTCCTGACAACCGGTGGTTAACATCATCAGTAGTGACAAGCTGATAAACAATATCACTGCATTCGGTCTTCTTACTAATTTTTCCATTGTTCTTTTATTTAGAATTCATTTATTCTTGGGATAAAAAGAGATATACGAAGCAAAGATAGTCATAAAAAATGAGAGATATAACAGAATGGAGGAGATAGTTGCTGGTTGTGTTTTGGATGATAAATCGTATGATAATTTGTCGTTTAGAAGATAATATGTATTTTTGTAGCATGATAAAACTAGTCAATAGCATGAAAAAGAAAGTATTGTTTCTGCTGCCATTGTTTCTGGGTGCTTGTTCGGATAGCGGAGAAAGCCCTGTTATCACGATAGAAAAGCTATATGTGAAAGTAGATCAAGGCGATGGAGAAACCATCCGCGAAGACTATGCAAACCGGATGAGTGAAATGCCTGCTTTGAAAGTGGGAGATAAGGTGGATGCGTTTTTGATCTTGGACGGCAATGGAGCCGAACTGAAATCTTTCCAGCTTCAGAATGGGGAAGAGATGAAGACTGAGCTCCGTTATGAAAAGACAGAAGTCACTACCGAAGGAAATCTGACAGACGAAGAAAAAGGGCAGTTGCGCTTCAAAGATGGCGTGACAAAGACTAAGGTGCTGGTTCATGCCACTATTGAGCATGTAGATAAAAATGGTGATGTACAATTATCTTTTTATCTCTCTTCAAAAGCGGAGTGTGAGGGAGCGCAGGAAGTGATTGACTTGAAAACAGAAGTCGTTGAGAATGAATGAATCCTGAAAGGGAGTGAGTCACTTTAACGTAACGAAGGAAATATAATAAAAAGAAGCGGTCTCCTAAAGAGGCCGCTTCTTTTTATTGTCAGTTATTGGATATTACAGTTTAGCCTGAATAGCCTTTGATTCTTCTTCGTATCCCGGTTTGTTCAGCAAAGCAAACATATTTTTCTTGTATGCTTCCACGCCCGGTTGGTTGAAAGGATTCACGCCCAACAGATAGCCGCTGATGCCGCAAGCTTTTTCGAAGAAGTACAGCAGACCGCCGATGTTGTATTCGCTCAGTTCCGGAAGAACGATGCGCATGTTGGGTACACCGCCGTCTACGTGAGCCAGCTGAGTTCCCAGTTCGGCCATTTTGTTCACTTCGTCCACCCGTTTGCCGGCAAGGAAGTTCAGGCCGTCCAGATTAGCTTCATCGAAAGGAACTTCCAGTTTATGGTCTACTTTATCCAGTGAGATCACAGTTTCGAAGATCGAGCGTTCGCCTTCCTGAATCCATTGTCCCATAGAGTGCAGGTCGGTAGAAAAGTCAACAGATGCGGGGAAAATACCCTTGTTGTCTTTACCTTCGGATTCTCCGTAAAGCTGTTTCCACCATTCACTTACGTAGTGCAGTTTCGGGCAGAAGTTGACAAGGATTTCAATCTTCTTGCCTTGTCTGTACAGTTCGTTGCGGGTAGCAGCGTAGATAGCCGCAGGGTTTTCTGCAAACGGAACGTCAGAACCGCATGCCTTTTCCATATCGGCAGCACCGGCAACCAGTTTGTCGATGTCGAATCCGGCAACTGCGATCGGCAGCAAACCAACCGGAGTGAGCACAGAGAAACGTCCGCCTACGTTGTCCGGAATGATAAATGTCTTGTATCCTTCTTTGTCGGCAGTCACACGTGCAGCACCTTTCTTGGCGTCTGTCACGGCAACGATGACTTTCTTGGCAGTTTCTTTGCCGCGTTGGTCTTCACATTGCTTTTTCAGCAGACGGAAAGCAAGAGCGGTTTCGGTAGTCGTTCCCGATTTGGAGATATTGATAACACCGAATTTCTTGTCTTTCAGATATTCGGTCAGTTCATACAGATAGTCTTCGCTGATGTTATGTCCGGCATAGATCATGACAGGAGCAGTTTTCTTATCCTGCAACCATGTGAAACTGTTAGACAGCGCTTCGATTACGGCACGTGCGCCCAGATAGCTGCCACCGATACCTGCTACGATCACTACTTCGCAGTTGTCTCTTAATACTTTTGCAGTAGCGTTCAGGTCAGCCAGATGTTCTTTGCTGATGGACGAAGGCAGATGTAACCATCCCAAGAAGTCGTTACCTTCTCCTGTTCCTTTTTCCAGCATTTCCTGTGCAGCTTTTACCTCGGCTTCATAAGCAGAAACCTTTTCTTTGGAGATGAATCCAAATGTTTTTTCAATGTTCAAGCTAATCATATCTATCAATTTTAAGTAATATGTAATAGGTAATAAGTAATAGGTATTAAGTAATAAGTATTAAGTATTATGCATGAGACGCAAAGCTTAGGTGGCTACGGTTAATACCTAATACTTATTACCTATTATTTATTTTTCTCATCTAAAAGAATCAGTCAGCAATTTGATCTCTATCATGGGTGAGATGCGTTCATACAAGATATTGTATACGGCATCCAGTATCGGCATGTTGACGTGGTGATGCTTGTTGATCTCTTTGATGCACTTCGTGCCGTAGTATCCTTCCGCGATCATTTCCATTTCAATCTGCGCACTTTTAACGGAATATCCCTTGCCTATCATCGAACCGAACGTGCGGTTACGGCTGAAGTTGGAGTATCCTGTCACCAATAAGTCTCCTAAATAAACAGAATCATCTACATTTCTGTTCAGGGGATGTACCGTATTCAGAAAGCGGTTCATTTCCTGAATCGCATTGGATATCAGTACTGCTTGGAAGTTATCGCCGTATTTCAGTCCGCTGCAGATGCCGGCGGCAATGGCGTATACATTTTTAAGCACCGAACTGTATTCGATGCCGGCTACGTCGTCGCTGACGGAAGTCTTGATGAAGCTGCTTCCCAGACGGCGGGCGAAGATGCGTGCTTTGTCCTTGTCCGGGCAGGCGATGGTCAGATAAGAGAGGCGTTCCAGCGCTACTTCTTCTGCGTGGCAGGGGCCTGCAAGGACAGCGATGTTTTCGGGTGGTACGCCATATTCTTTTGTGAAATATTCCGATACAATCACGTTGTCATCGGGTACGATTCCTTTGATAGCAGTGATAATAAACTTATCCTTAATCTTTGTTTTCAGCTTTTTCAGATGAGCTTTCAGATAAGGAGAGGGGGTGACGAAAATCAGTGTATCCGATTCCTTCACGACATCGTTGATGTTAGAACTGAAAGTGATACGCTTCGTGTCGAATTTCACCCCTGTCAGATAGGCGGGATTATGTCCAAGTCTCTTAAAATCGGCGATGCGGTCGTCTCGTCGCATGTACCAATTAATAGAGTCTTCCTGAGCCAGACACATCTTTGCGATGGCTGTAGCCCAACTTCCTCCGCCCATTATCGCTATCTTACCGGGTAGTTTCATATTTAGTTGAAAGTTGAAAGTTGAAAGTTGAGAGTTGAAGATTGGAAGTTGTTGCTTGAACAACATTTTCAATTTTCAACTCTCAACTCTCAACTTATTTAAGTTTATTTATCCACTCGGTCACGTCGTTCACGCTTGGATTGGTCAGTTCTAATTTGTATTTCTTATTGATTCCGCAGATGTCCTGATGCAACTTTTGCGGATTAACATCCTGCATATCAGCTACTGTGTTGTAGCCGGCTTTCTGGATGACCGGCACCCAGTCTTCTGCAATACCCAGTTCCATGTATTTGGTGGCAGGGTCTTTCTTGATTACTTTCTCCGGACGCATTTGCGGGAAGAACAGTACTTCCTGAATGGTGGTCTGTCCTGTCATCAGCATCACCAGACGGTCGATACCGATACCGATGCCGGATGTAGGAGGCATACCATATTGCAAAGCACGCAGGAAATCCTGGTCGATAATCATTGCCTCGTCGTCACCCTTGTCGGCAAGACGCATCTGTTCTTTGAAGCGTTCTTCCTGATCCAGCGGATCGTTCAACTCCGAGTAGGCATTGGCGAGTTCCTTGCCGTTTACCATTAGTTCGAAACGTTCGGTCAGTCCCGGTTTGGAACGGTGCATCTTTGTCAACGGTGACATTTCCACCGGATAATCGGTGATGAAAGTGGGCTGGATGTAGCTGCCTTCGCAGAATTCACCGAAGATTTCATCAATCAGTTTGCCTTTGCCCATGGTGTCGTCGATTTCTTCCATCTTCAGTTCTTTGCAGACCTGACGGATTTCTTCTTCGCTCTTGCCGTTGAGGTCGTATCCAGTCTTCTCTTTGATAGCGTCGAGGATAGGCAGACGGCGGTAAGGAGCTTTAAAGCTGATTGTCTTTCCGTCTACAACGGTTTCGGTGCTTCCGTTCACGGCGATACAGATGCGTTCCAGCAACTTTTCGGTGAAACTCATCATCCAGTTGTAATCCTTGTACTGTACGTAAAGTTCCATACAAGTGAATTCGGGGTTGTGGGTTCTGTCCATTCCCTCGTTACGGAAGTTCTTTCCTATTTCGTATACACCTTCAAAACCACCTACGATCAGTCGTTTCAGATAAAGTTCCGTTGCGATGCGCAGGTAGAGGTCTATATCCAGTGAGTTGTGGTGAGTGATGAACGGACGTGCGCTTGCTCCGCCGGCGATGGATTGCAGGATCGGAGTTTCTACTTCCGTATATCCGGCTTCGTCGAGGGCGTTGCGCAGTGTTCTCACTACGGTGGCACGCTTTTCGAATGTCTCTTTGATGCCGTCGTTTACTACCAGGTCCACATAACGTTGGCGATAACGGAGTTCGGGGTCTTCAAAAGAGTCGTAAGCTACGCCGTCTTTATATTTTACGATAGGCAGCGGTTTGATAGACTTGGCAAGTACGGTCAGTTTTTTGGCATGGATACTGATTTCGCCCATTTGTGTACGGAACACGAAACCTTCGATACCTACGAAGTCACCTAAGTCGAGCAGGCGTTTGAATACAGAGTTGTACAATTCCTTGTCTTCTCCCGGACAGATGTCGTCACGTGTAATGTATACCTGTATACGACCTTTAGAGTCCTGCAGTTCGATGAACGAAGCCTTGCCCATCACGCGGCGGCTCATAATACGGCCTGCAACAGAAACCTGACGCGGTTCGTCTTCATCTTTAAATTCTGCTTTTATATCAGTAGAGAAAGCATTGGTTACATACTCTGCAGCGGGGTACGGATCGATACCCATTGCACGAAGCTCATTCAGACTATTGCGCCGAATAATTTCCTGTTCACTTAGTTCTAATATATTCATTTCGTTATGTATTAACTCAATTTTGGAGGCAAAAATACGAAACTTTTCTCATATATCCTGTAATCCGTCTCTTTTTTGTATCTTTGCGCCCTCAAAACAATAGGTATGACAGGACAAAAGACACCCACTGCGCTGGGTACGGAAAAAATCGGGAAGCTTTTAATGCAGTACGCCATTCCGGCAATTATCGCCATGACGGCATCTTCTCTTTATAATATGGTAGATAGTATTTTCATCGGTCACGGGGTGGGGGCAATGGCTATTTCGGGCCTGGCACTTACGTTTCCGCTGATGAACCTTGCGGCGGCTTTCGGTTCGCTGGTAGGTGTGGGAGCGGCTACACTGGTATCGGTGAAGCTGGGACAGAAAGATTATGATACGGCACAACGGGTGCTTGGCAATGTGCTGGTATTAAATATTATCATCGGACTGGCTTTTACGGTTCTTACCCTGATCTTTCTCGATCCGATTCTTTATTTCTTTGGGGGAAGTGAGGCGACTGTCGGCTATGCCCGCGATTATATGGTGGTTATCCTTTGGGGAAATGTCATCACCCATCTTTACCTGGGCCTGAATGCAGTACTTCGTTCCGCAGGGCATCCGCAGAAGGCGATGTATGCCACGATTGCTACCGTGGTCATTAATACGATACTCGACCCTATTTTTATTTACGGCTTTGGCTGGGGAATACAGGGTGCGGCTATCGCTACGATTACCGCACAGGTCATCGCACTTCTTTGGCAATTCAAACTGTTTAGTAATAAAGACGAACTCCTGCATTTTCATAAAGGCATTTTCCGACTGAAAAAGAAGATTGTTTTTGATTCTCTGGCCATCGGTATGGCTCCCTTCCTGATGAATCTTGCCGCCTGCTTTATCGTCATCCTTATTAATAAAGGGCTGAAACAGCACGGAGGGGATCTGGCTATCGGAGCTTTCGGTATTGTCAACCGTCTGGTATTCCTCTTCGTTATGATTGTGATGGGTTTGAATCAGGGAATGCAGCCCATTGCCGGCTATAACTTCGGCGCCAAACAGTATCCGCGCGTGACGCAAGTGCTGAAAATAACGATTTATGCCGCGACCATTGTTACGACCATCGGTTTTCTGATGGGAATGTTTATTCCGCAACTGGCTGTTTCCATCTTTACGACGCACGAAGAATTGGTGAATATCTCGGCAAAGGGCTTACGGATTGTTGTGATGTTTTTCCCGATTGTCGGTTTTCAGATGGTGACTTCCAACTTCTTCCAGAGTATCGGCATGGCGAGCAAGGCTATCTTTTTGTCTATTTCGCGTCAGGTGCTTGTACTGATTCCTTGCCTGTTGATTCTTCCCCGGTTTTACGGGCAGCTCGGCGTGTGGATCAGTATGCCTATCTCTGATTGCCTTGCCAGTCTGATTGCAGGAGGGATGCTTTGGTGGCAGTTCCGTCAGTTCTCACTGTCGGCTGATAAAACTCATTAAAAGTAAACCGAAGACTCCTTTACTGTAATAACTTATCTTTCTTACTTTTCTCAAACCATTCTCACTACGATGAGAAAATTTTCTCACTGTGGTGAGAAAAAATTCTCATTGCATTGAGAAAAAAATCTCATACCTATGAGAAAATCTTCTCATTGTGGTGAGAATAATACTACTTAGTAATAGTCTGATAATGATTGCTTATCTTTACTTTTACCAATCGTATTTCTCTATGTATTTATCGAATGCAGGCTTAAACTTGATTCCATGTTTTGAGAAGATGGCGGCAATTTGCTTTTGTTCGTCAGGGTGTAAAAGGCGCTCTTTGTTGCGGATGCGATAATACATGTTACGTCCCATTAGGGAGTACATTTCTTTGCGTATGGTGACGGCCATGGCATGCGGAATGTTATCGAGCAGATGATCCATGCCGGAGGCAAAGAGGACAGTGCGGAACGGACTGAAAAAAGTACAGTTGGTTTCGTTGCCTGCTATGTGGTTTGGGTTTACTGCCGAATAGTAAGGAGTCGTTTGCGGTATGCAGAGGGCAGCCTGATAGCGGAGGCATTTGCTGTGGCGTGGACATTTGTTGTGGGTACAGTATAAATAATTCTTGGGGATGTCATTAAAGTCTATCTGTGTGTGCATGATTCTTGAATGCTTTTATAGTTTGTTGTTGCTTTATTTTCTATTTATATTCAGCTCATTGGAGCAAAGGTAGTGTTTCTTTTTGATATAAAGAAATATAGAGAAGATATAGTGAGTGTATTTGAGACATATATGTCTCGAAGATAAATTCCTGGTTACTTGCACTTCCCGATTTATTAGGTTACTTTTGTAGCGTATTAAATGAAGAAAGGAGATAGGTGAGTATGGCAAGACCGATTAAAGAAACTCCGATACTTTTCGGAGAAGATGCACGGCGGTTTGAAGAGCGGATGAAAGAAAAACGCAGGGAGACCCCCGAGCAGCGGGCAAAAAGATTGAAGGACTATGAACTGGCAATGAAAATATTAAAAAAATAGATATGGATCGTCAGTTAATAGAGACAACGTATGAGATGCGTAAACTAGATACCTCAGAAAAAATAGAATCGTTCGATTGCGGAGATACCGACTTGAACGATTTTATTTTGAATGAATCTTTCCTGTATCGGGAAGCTTTGCTGGCTGTCAGTTATGTACTTGAGAATAAAGTTAATCAGCGATCAGTTGCTTATTTCAGTCTTGCCAATGACAGGATCTCTTTGTCTGATTTTGAAAATAAAACTGAATTCAATCGTTTCCGCAAACATCGGTTTGTGAATGAGAAGCGTTTAAAAAGCTATCCTGCTGCAAAGATTTGTCGTTTGGGTGTTGACTTGTCTGTAAAAGGTCAATCAATAGGCTCATTCCTATTGAATTTTATTAAAAGTTATTTTATTATTGAGAATAAAACAGGTTGCCGTTTTTTAACTGTTGATGCGTATGCGGCTGCTGTTCCTTTTTATATGAAAAACGGTTTTGTCCCATTGAATGATGAAGATGTGGATTCTGCTACACGTTTGCTCTACTTTGATCTGAATGATATTGTGAAATAATTCAGATTCTGTTCTACTTTTATATAATATAAAATGATGGATTGGTAATGTTAATTGTTACAACATAGTCTTTTGAATTTATATAATAGTGACGATTGCTTTGTTTCTAATTTTCCCCAAACATTTATTAGCCCCTTTTGTTATTTTCCGAAAACTATTTGTAACTTTGTCATCGGAACGTAGCATACCGTTTAAAGGTGTGCGATTGCGCGTTTCCTCGGCTAATAGGAAATTGTAACGGATTTTTTTGATGTATGCCGGGAAGACGCCTGTACTTCTATGACTTCTCATAGGGTACGGGCTGTCTGCCCGTATACATCAGGTAGCCGTTACTACCTCCTATTAGCGGGATGTGACAGCTCCGTACTCTTTTATAATATAAAAGGTACGGAACTAGGTAAGAGTATTAACTTAGTTCCGTTTTTTTATGTCCTATTGGCTCACAACAAAACAAATGTCTGAAAGACATGGCGTTCAGGAAGCAACTCTGCGAAACTGGGCGAATCTCGGTTACATTACCAGTTGCCGGATGGGCAACCAACTGTTCTTGGATGACGAAAGTCTGACTGCCTATCTCGAAGCTCACAAAAGGCTTGGATTGCAAGCGGATTATCTGGCAAAGATTGTGGAAGAGAAAAAGCTGGAACGCGACTTTATTATTTCCAGATATGATGATCTGCTATATGTATTGCGAACACAGAAAACGTGTAAACCTCTATATGAAATTATTATTCGTGAACTTTCCCAATTGATTGTTCATCCCGGAGCCCGTGATATTTTCTACTCCATCTCTATGGGGGAGTCAATAGAGAAAGTTGCCGATCGGCATCGAATTACTTATGACAGGGCGTTACAGATTTATAATTCTCATCTCAGAGGACTGAAAGTGAGAAAGAATGTGTTGGCTACTTATCGGAAACATATCATAGATGCCCGTTTTCAGTCTTTGGCGGATAAAAGCAAGAATATAAATTTGAATCAGGAAGAAAGGGTACTCCAATTGTCTGTCGGCAAAGTGGCCGATACGAGGCTGACTAATGTCTTGTATAAAGAAGAAATCCGGACGGTAGGGCAACTGCTGGAATTAGTATCGGGAAAGGGATGGAGATGGCTGCTGAAAATGGAAGGAGTAGGGAGGATTTCTTATGACCGCTTGCTGTCCAATCTTCAGTTGGCGGGAGTGGTCGATGAAAGTTTGGAGCAGATACTTTCCGGTCGTTCTGACAGATGATGAGGGGCAAAAGTCAATAGTATTAGGAGAGTTGCTACTGACTTTTGACATCTCCTCGTCTCTTTGTGGTGATGATTCTTCCGTTTTTTAGGGTAGACTACGCATTTGATTCTTTTGATTAAAAACGTTTTATCTTTATAAATTTATTCTGGTACCCCTCAAATATATGCTCTGACGTTTCATTTTCCAATTTCTCTTCAATAGCGTTTACTATTGTGAAGGGGATGGTTTGCCCGTCTTCATTTAAAATCCTGAGGTTGGTTCTCTTTCCATCTATCTCTCTAATATTCAGTAGTATATAACCTTCTTCTTTAGAGGGGGTACATGAAGTCATCAGGAAATTGTCTTTCTCAAAATGGAAGGCTGAGTACTCTGTGGGTTTATGATTCTCTGTTCCTGTCGGCATTACCCGGGCATATAGAGGAATACGTGAGCTCCAGCCAAACTTGGTAGCAAGGTTGCTAGATGGGTCAACGGAAGAGGTCAGATGGTAACTCCAACGGAACTCTCCTTCTTGGGAAGCTTTGAAGTTGGTATTCCAGTAATTATTCATCACCCACGAGTAGACATGAGGCCTTTCGTATTGTTTCTGATATTGAAATTTACCGAGATTTATGTCTCCTAGTTGATAGAGGGGGATGAGGCTGCTTCCTATAATAATTTGCGCCTGATTATTTTGTACCGATACAAAGTTTTGAACAGTATTCCAGTCTGTAGATGTCCCTTCCAGTTGATTCTTGCCAGATATAACTGTTCCGCCCTGAACGTCGAATGCCAGTTTTCCTTCGGGCAGTTGGAAGGGAAAAGCAACGTATATCCCTGAGGGATCCGTTTCCGGCAGACGCTTGATTGCGTACTCCAGTTCTATTCGTTTGGTATCATGATATAATTTAATTTCCAGATTGACCCCGAATGCTTCGTCTGTTCCCGGAGATTTTCCCTGCAACAGGATACGTTGATAAATAGGTCCATTCGAACTGTCGATGATCCGGCACTCACTCAATCCTGTTCTGTTGTAATCATCCAGGCGATATTGGGCCAATTGGTCACGATTACCTAATTTCTCATAGATAAAAGCACCCAGTTCCCATGGAGACGAACTATCGACCAGTTCACAATTCAATTCTTTATCATACAAACTTTGGATCGTTCCTTTGTCCGGGTTGAGTTGTAGTTTGTAGAAATGATTTTCGATACTGGCATTGTTTATTGTAATAGTTCCTGTATCAGTAGACGGTTGTTTGAAGACAATTTCAAACGTCTTGTATCCCATAGGCGGAATATCCTCTGCGAAAATTGCATAGTAGCACCCTTCTCTGCGATAACGGATCGGTTGAACTTTCAACGAATGTCCTTGAAAGTCTGTTATTTCGAAGAATTGGTTTCGGGGGATCACTTCAAAATCAATATATACAGTCAGCATCTCCGAACGTTTCCAGTTCAACGTATTGAAAATCGTAAGGGTCGGGTTCTTGCCTCTGCGGAGGTCTCCTTGAAGTAAACCGACGGAGGTTTCATACAGCATTTGTGTTCTTTTGACTGCTTCCCATGCATAGGCTGACTTTTCTCCCCATTGCACCTGACTGTTTTCGCACAACGGATCACTGACGCTTTCGGATGCTCCGAACGTGTGTTCATCATAAAATAGCAGGCTTTCATGTATGTGCTCTATTCGTTGGTGAGTGGTCTGTGGCAGGCATTTGTCTTTTAATACAGCCATAGACAGTAGCCCTTCTACCGCTGTCATATCCGAATGAGTTTTGCGTGAAGCTGCTGTTTCTCTTGCGGCAGAACCGAAACCGTCTGTCCACCAGTCTGGATATGCGGCTCTGTATGCGGGAATTTTATCCTCGTATCGCTTCGTTACATAATCCAGAAATTCGGATGCAGTGGCACTTCGTAGCTTAGGATATGCGTACTTTTCATTCCACTCTCTGATGAGTTTGCATTCAATGATGGAGGGCGGTGAATTATCCGTGAAATAACCGGAGTATTGTACGCCTACTGCATCAAACGGATAATGCTTACGCTCCAGTTCTGATAAATAATGTAGTAACTTCGGTTCTGTCTTTTGAATGTCTCCCTGCTCTATTCCCCAGAAATTGCCGGTATTATAATGGTCGGCACGGTAAGTCAGGATCGGTTTACCTGACGGAGATTCCCATTGGAAGACAGTCGGCATATTAAACGGAACCTGCGATTTGTAATGGTGTTCTCCCATCCACAGGTATTTTATCCCGAGGTCCGGCAGATAATCTGCCAGACACCATGCAATTCCGTTGACGTCATTCTGCATGGCCAGCGCAGAGGGAATTCCATGTTTTCTGAATTCTTTGACAGGCTGAAGGAAAGTCTTGAAAGAGTTTTCGTCTACAATCTCCGACATATTGAAATACATGGATGCAACTTCTATTTGTCCTTCGGCAATGTATTTTTTTAGTTTGTTCACTTGTTCTTCCGGTCTGTTTTTCAAATACTCGTCTACAGCCCACGCCGATTCGCAGGTCCATCTGAACTTCGCATCATCTGTGTAGTCTTTTGTTTGTTCGCAGTATTCAATGGCATAATCTATATACCGGAGATGTTCCGACAGGATTTCGGTTTGAGGTTTGGTGTAGCCTATATCTGTGTGAGTATGCTGAACGAGATATACTGTCCATTTCTTGACAGGAGTTGCCTTTTCATTGATTTTGCTGACGGTTTTTCCTTGTTCTTTCAGTATGATCGGTAACTCACATGGAGCGGTGACTTCCGGAATGGATGTCTCAATGTTATTTATTCCGGGGGACAATACGTATCTTTCCGGTGGGAAATTACCGACTTGCAGTTCCACCGGTCTCTTTTTATGATGCCAGTTGACTGCTTTTATTTTGACCGGCTGTCTCAGTTCTTTTTTCTTTCCGACCACCAATACAGGAGAGAAGGCGGAAGATACGAGACTGGCTTTGGTCGTAAGATTGTTTGTTTGCAGAGGAGAGTCAGATGTCAGCTTTATCTGGTCGAATGCTACCCAACTGCCTGATATATTTCGGATCGTGAGTGTGTTGTTTCCTGCTCTGAACTCATCAGCCGGAATGTCAAGCGTGACGGATAACTCTTTTGAAGTTGTTTCTTTTGTGTCCAGATATTCAGGGTTTGTGCCTTTGGGTGTTTGGATGGATTTCTCGAAGCTGTTGAGCCTCACCTCCAGTCGGGGAGGTGAGGAAGGATGAGTTTCTGCAAATAGAAGTCGTAGTTGTATTTGGGTTGTCGGAGAAGGAGCTTCGGCCAATGAAAAGCCAATAACAGCCTGCCCTGATATGCCACCTGCCCAGGCATCACTAGGCCCCGGCAGAAAGTAAGGAAAATCAGCAGAATGATTTCTCCCTACTTCGTATAGATAAACATCATTGATGTAGTTCCGATAATCGTTTTTATAGAACTTGAACTCTTTGGCGGATTTATCTTTGTTTCCTATTTGCCAGACTGTATTTTGAGAATGAGCTGTGAGAGTTCCCAACAATCCGATGATACAAACGATTTCTTTAATTTTTATCTTTCTCATGTGAGTTCCTTTTAGAAAATGATATGCCGTTGCTATATCTTAATTAGAATTCGTATGTATCAGGTGACCAGCTATCCAGCCATTGAATAGCCATGCTTCCGTCTTCACGGAACTGTATAGGCAACCAGATATAGGTTGAGTGAATTAGGTCTGTTTTATTCCATTTGTCAAACATGGCTATGTATGCGTCTTTCTTTCCTTGAATCGGCAGTACATGGGTACTTTGTCCATAGAAGGTTTTGTCGGCATCTTTTCCTACACAAGGATTTCCTTTTACGGTCCATGGTCCTAAAATTTGGGTAGCCACTGCATATTCCGCTTCATTGGGACTCCAGCCGGTACATCCCGAACTGATGACGTAGTATAGTCCGTTGTGTTTGAACACAGCAGGGGCTTCCCGGAATTTACCTGCGAAATTGCGTGTGAAAGTGCCGGAAGGTTTCAGGTAATCGTCGGACAGCAAACTGATATATAATGTAGAATTCTGTTCGGAAGAGTAGATATGATAAGCTTTGCCGTCGTCATCTTTGAATAGGGTCATGTCCCGGCTGATTTGCCCGTTCGGGTGCATCGAACCCAGATAGGTGAAAACACCAGTCGGTGAATCGGAAACAGCGACTCCGGCAGCAGCTTTATTGTAGTCGTCACTGTCCACGTGCAGCCACATTACAAATTTCTTGGTTTTGTCATTGTATATAACTTTAGGTCTCTCCAGCACTTTGGAAGGATGGAGATCGGATTGTGTGTCAGATATTTCCGGTTGGAGAACGAGTCCTTCATATTTCCAGTTGAGAAGGTCCTTGGAAGAGTAACAATTTACTCCACCGGCTTCCGTACGATAACATTCCCAACCGGGAACATTGGGATTCCAGTAAGTGGAATCACTTTTACATTCGCCATACCAGTAGTAAATTCCCTCGTGATATAATATACCGCCTCCGTGAGCATTTATTTTCTCGTTGTTGGTGTCGAGCCATTCTACTCCCGGAGTGATGGCTGTATACTTGTGTGATGTGTCACGTGATGACTGACATGATAATAAAACGGCTGCTGTGATAAGACTGAGTAAGATCTTTTTCATTTGTTACTATTTTTTTTATGATGTTATTTGATTCCCCAATTTTTATTCGGACGATCTCCCATTTCAAGTTCCAATGTGCCGCCTTTGAGCAGTTCTTTTGCCGGAAACTTGAAAGAGTTCAACTTCTTGCCGTTTAGTTTGGCGGACTGGATGTACTTATTTTCCCGCGAAGTATTGCTAGCTTTGATGATAAATTGCTTTCCTCTACCGAAATGTTTTCCCAAATCTATTTTTATTTTTTCAAACAGAGGACTCCCCAGTTCATAAACAGGTTCTGCGTTACAACCTCCGTCCGTCTGGAATAATCCCAATGCAGCCATGACAAACCAAGCGCTCATTTGTCCTTGGTCTTCGTCTCCCAAATAGGCATTTGATGTGTCAAAGCCATAATAGCGGTCGATAATGGAACGGCTCCACCGTTGCGTTTGCCACGGTTGGCCTGCCCAGTTGAATAGAAAGGCGAAGTGCATGGATTGCTGGTTACCTTGTACTACTGGAAAGTCCCAATACTGGTCTCCCGGGGCATTATACCTCCATGGCTCACTGGCTTTGAATCCCCATGACAGCCGGTCGATGAAGAGCTCTTTACCGATAATTTCGGTGAGTGCGGGAACGTTCTGAGGTACAAAAAAAGTAAGTTGCCAGGCGTTTCCCTCTACATAATGATGGTTAGCTCCTGATTTGAACGGATCAAAGTTCTTTTCCCATTCTCCATTGCTGTAGCGCATTTGGGCATAACCTGTCGCCGGGTTGATTGCGTTTTTCCACCAGTTGCCTCTGTTGGAGAATGTTCGGTAATATTCCTCTTTTCCCAGTGCTTTTGCTAGTTGAGAGACTGTCCAGTCGTCATAAGAGTATTCTAATGTGTTAGAAAAACGTCCTTTGTCGGCAGGTACATATTGATGTTGCAGATAAGTTTCCAAATCTCTGTTGCCGGCAAACCCATTGGCTACACGTTGAGCTGGGGTAGTTTGCATCTTTACGATTGCCCGGAACATTTTTTCTGCATCGTAATTCCGTATTCCCATTTGGTAAGTACTTACTAAAAGGGGAATCTCATGTTCGGCCACCATTACAGGTATGTATTTCATTCCGCTGGGGCCTTTTGCCAGCCATCCGTTGGCGTCATACATAGCCAACTGCGATTTTACCCATCTGGATGACCACTCGGGAGCAATCAGATTCCATACCTGATTCAGATTCCAAAAAGTATTCCAGAAGGCATCGCATCCCAAAGCGACAGCATCCGGGTCGTCCAGCTTTTGAATGTTGCCTGCTGCATCCACCCATCTGCGGTCTGCATCACTGAAAGTATTCCGGCAGAAAGCACGGTATAAATTGGTGTAAAATCTTACCTTTTCCCGATAATCGTTGCTGTATATCCGGACTCTGTTTAAAATATTATTCCAACTATCCGACTGATGTTTGCGTACAGCTTCAAAATTCCACCCGAATGGTTCCATTATCTCATTGGAAAGATTGTTGGAAGCCCCTGCCATATCTACATAAGATATTCCGGAACGTACCATAACTTCCGGATGATCGGTAGTATCAAATTCGGCATAACAGCCGAATCGCTGAGGGTAGCTGGCTGTCATAGTATCTGTTTCCCATAAAGTATGATCGTGCCATCCTCCAAATTTCTTGATATCTTTATTGAATTCAATCACGAAATAAATTGTATAGTTCTGATCCGCATCCGCCGACCATACATTTTTGGATAGCTGCTTGCTGAATCCTTCGATCCGTCGTGCTCCTGTTTGCTTTATACTTCCTTCAACAATTTGGTAATCGTATTCACTAGGGATTTTCAGGTCGATCATGACACGGGCATCCTTATCTTGCGGATATGTATAACGCTGAAAACCACACCGGGAGGTGGCAGTCAGTTCCGCCTTGATTTGATAATCGGTCAAGTCTACTTTATAATATCCGACTTTCGTTTCTTCACTTGTTTTGTCGATGGCTGAACGATACGAATTGGCATCTTTGACTAAGGAAGACTGGCTGCCTATCTCCGTTTTTAAAGGACCGTTGGCAGGCATGATGCCCAGACCCGCCATGGTCCATTCGTGTATGTGGCTAAACGTACCTATGCTCTCGAATGAAGGATCATATCCCGATTGCCAACCGCTATCCTGATTGTCCGGACTTAATTTGACCATGCTGAATGGCATCCACGGACCTGGTGCTATCATCCAACGGGAGTGCGCAGTTCCCATTCGTGTATCGATGTAATCGGCCAGTGTGATTGTATTGTGAGGTGCGCGTCTGATCATTCCTTTATCTAAGATTGCACCATCGGCGGATATGATGTAATGGCTTGTCTTGGGAGACTTGACAACTGGCATCGGAGCTTCTAGTATGTATCTTCCTTTTTCCAAACGTTGTTCCAGTATCTTTTTTCCATCTACTTTCACTTCAAGGAGAGGATGCCCGGAAAGATGTTCTATGTCTACTAATAGTGGTTGGGCTACAGGACTGGTGGTTTGAAAGTCCGCAGCTTTAACATCCCGGAGATAAACGGATTTGTTGACTTCATTTAGTTCAGCATTATCCGGCCCCATAAGTCTGATATCATCGAAGAGAATCCATGAGCCTTCGAGACTTGTAAGCGCGATGGAGTTGCTTCCTTTTCTGATCACTCCGGAGTTCAGAGGAATTTCGATCGTATGCGGTTTGATTTGTGAATAGTCACCGTCTATTGATTTTCCACTTCCTTTGGGAAGTGCATATTTCCATGATTTTCCGTTGATCGTTATTTTAAATAGTGCCGGAAATTCGTGGTGAGTATCTAATAGGTCTATGATTAATTTCCATGAGTCCGTTTCGGGAACTTCCTTCATACCAAAGAGTATGTTTAAAACATGAGTCCGTATACCGGCAGTATAACTTGTTCCTCCCCAATGATCGGCAGGTCCCGGCAGAACATAAGGAAAATCTTTTTGAGGGGAAGACAATCCAATGATATAAAACCTGTCCTCCCAACCAAAATCATTTGCCAGAAACTCTTTGTATTTGTCAGGGGACAATGCCAACTCACTGGCACTATGATTTTTCTCCCCGATTTGCCAGACAGTCTTGGTAGGTGCTGCACATAATCCGGATAGGAGGAATAAAAACGTGAATAAACTCAATGGTATTCTTTTCATATTAACTTTCGGTCTTTTGGATTCAAGATACAAATTTGTTTTTTACATAGGAATGTATCATTCTTTTTTTGTATACACTCCTATGCAAAAACAAATTCAACTGTTATCACTGTAACAAACTAACCTTTTTACCCCAGAACTTGATTTCGCTGGCGGAACCATAGGCCCCCATTCCTACGTGTGGAGCTGAGAGTGATTCTACAATACGGTATCTGATGTATCTTATATTTTCGTGTTCTTTATCGCAGGCGAACTTAATACTGGGTTGCCAACCGGAAACAGAAATGTTTTTTGTAGTCAGCTGTTTCCATCCTTTTGCTTTCGCACTTTCTTCCCAAGCCGGGTTTATAGATGGAACATCCGGTTCATGGCTTTCCAGGTCTTCTACATCTTCAATTCCCCATATTTGGAATAATCGAGGCATCCAGTCTGTTCTTTCATATCCGGTAAAGAACAGTTCGCATTCGGTAATCGTTGCTGTAAGTCCCATGTCAATGGTCAGATGATGAGGAACTCCTTGATTATCGCCGGCATGATAACCGCTGTCATAATTCCATGTATCATTGTTCCATAACTTTTCTACTGAACCGCCATAACCGTTTACAACATCTGAAGGCATATTTGCGTTGGCAAAGTTAGTTCTGGGGATTTCTACAATCGGATCGTCGGGCAAAGTGTATTCTGAAATGGGCAGGGATACGATATCCAATGCTGTTTCGCTGGGTAGGATTCGTGTTTCTACTGTTAATATAGAAGTAGCTTTCCAATCAGGTAAATTGGTTGAAGCAGCATCTCCTTTCACTGTTAAAGTTAGTAGTTGCTCATTTGAATCATAGTACTTAACTATTGCTTCCACCACATTGTCTGCCTGATTCCAAATTAAGTTGAGCGAGTTGTCGGCAATGACGAATTGTATATCGGTAATTCGCTTGGGATAATAAGTCGCTATGTGCTCCGTTCCGTATACATCTACATTGTAGGTTTCGGATAGTGAGGTATTACCTTCTTTATCCTTTGTGGTTATTTTAACGTAATAGTTGCCTTCTTCCACATCTTTGATTTCATAACTGAATTCAGGTTGCGTTCTGTCAATGTCTGTTGTGAAAACCTTGTCGTAACCTACAAGTTCTATTATGCAAGTCTTTGCTGTGGCTAGATATTTCATAGACCCCGTTATCATCATACGCTGAAATCCCGGATGTATTTTTACATCCGCCAGCTTTCCTACATAAATTTGTTCTCCGTCTTTGATATATTCAGAATAGGTATCATGAATATCTGTGCAGGAGGTCATACACAGGAGAATAGTAGTTATTATATATATTACTTTTTTCATTTCTGTCTATTTTATAAGGTTATTCTTCACCTTGGATATCTCCCCAAAGAGTGATTTCTGACATAACTGATGTTTCCATTCCCGACCATGACATTAAACTCTGGAACCGGAAGTAGCGAATGAATGGTACATCTTGGTTGAGGGTAAATACATGGCCTCTTTGGGCTTCCTCAATATCTTCCTGAGTAAGCGCATCACCAAATGCCCCGCCGGATGGTTTCTTCATTTCTCCATCAAATAATACCACCCAGTTATCCGGATTCTGCAAATCTTTACCCTCTTCGCAGCCATATAATTTGAAGTACTTGGGAGCTCCATGGGCATATAATAAGTCTTGGCTGTCCAGACGTTGCCAGAATTGGAATTGGCTGAGACGTACATTGACATTCAAATCAATACTGAAGGCATGCGGGAAAGGTATCGGGTATTCGGTATGTCCCCAGTTCCATCCACCTATTTGCCCGTCCCATAGACGGGAATGATAACCTTCGTGGTAATCCCAGCTGACATCATCCATAACTTTGACAAGTTGGAATTTTGTTTTATCTAATAAGCTTTCTTTCCAAGGAGTAATTTCGGCATACAATGTGTCGGAAGTGTTTTCCCATTTATCCCTAACGAAGATGGCTAATTTCAATAATTTATGTTCTAAGCCTTTTATAGTCAGGCGGCCTTCTTCCTGTTGTGAGGAGTATACGTCATGGATCTCGTATTCATTGTGCTCATCTACCCATTTGTAAATGTAGAAAGATAATGCACTTCTTGCTGCATTATTGAAATCGAGGAAGAAACCTCCAAAACTTTCAGTCACTTTTAATGATTCTTGTGTCTGAACGACTGCAGGAGTCAGAGGCTCAATAGTCACGATAGCCGGTGTGGAATAGTTTTCGTGGCGGTCTACAGAGTAAAGTTTGACCTCTCTCTTTTGTGTATCCCCCAGCCCTTCTATTACCAAAGAATCTACATACATGGAAGATCTTACTTCCTGCTGTTCTCCGCGGGTATTAGTGAAGATAGCTTTGACGTATAATAAATCGACATCATCGGAAGGAGTATATTTAATAATAGCTCCTCCGTTTACATTCTTCACCGATATATTAGTAATCGGTGCCGGAGCTTTTCCATCATTCGTACCGCGTGGTTCGGCCTCGTAATCACCGGCGCAGTTTGCAAAACAAACTGCTGCAAGTATTAAAAGTATAAAAGCTATATTTTTCATCTTTGTCATTTTTATGTTAAAAGTTACCATTGAGGATTCTGAACAAGTTTCGGATTTCTGTTGATAGAATTGGTCTTAATAGGCCATAAATAATCTCTTGGCATGAATTTTCTCGTGAAGAGAACTCGTGCATTATAAAAGTACTCCGGGTCCTGCTCTAATACCGACCAGCCTTTTATCTGAGTATTCAGATATGTAGAGCCTAACTTCCATCTGCGTACATCATGGTAACGATGGCCTTCGAATGCAAGCTCTATCATTCGCTCTTTCTGTATAATTTCACGCATTCCTCTTTGGGTGGTTGGCTTATCCGGGCGGTTGGAATGATTACGCCATGTATTTACCAAAGAACCTCCTTCATCCAGACCGGCTTTATTCCTGACCTGTTGTACATAGTAGTATACATCTGTAGTCGGAGTTTCATTAAGCTCGTTGAGAGCTTCTGCATATAGCAGGTATAGATCGGACAGGCGAATAATCGGGAAAGAATATACGTAATTGATATTGGTCGCACTGGTGTTTACGTTTTGATAACTAACCAATTTCTTTGTGAAATAACCTGTCGGTGAATATAGTTCGTCTGAAACGCCGGCAATATCTCCTTTCTTTGATTTGATAGGATAGGAGCTCGTTTCATTGTCGTTACAGCATTCGATGGAGAACCATTTTCCACCATCAAAACCAATATAGGCATAAAAACGAGGCTCTCTGTTTAAATGCATCTTGATAGTTGTGTAGTTTGGTGTAAAATGAATAGGATCATCTTCTGGAGTTGTTGTCAGTTTATATCTGTTTTCATATTCATAATCTTTATCCTCATCCATCGGGACTCCGTTCGCTGTATAGAATTGTTCTACAATTTCTAATGACGGCACAAGTTGTGAGCAACTACGAATCATTCTGTTCCCCAATGAATAGCTGGTTAAATGCGCTTGGCATAGATTCTGTATTCCATCTGTTGCATTGGAACCTAATGCCCATATTATTTCAGAATTAAAACGACCGGTAATTGTGTTACGTAGTGTCAACTCTTGTTGTAAAGTTGATGAAGGAGTATAATTTAGCTTCTCATCAAATTTGTATAAAGAAGCTCCGGCTTCGTGGGCAGTGTTGATGGCATCCAGGCACGCTGCGGCTGCCGCCTCCCATTTTTCCTTTTTATACTCTTGGTCGAAGAAAGGTATCCCTTCTGAATTGACAAATTCAGCATACATCGTATTGCCGTTGAATAAAGGACTGGCAGCCAGTATTAGTAATTTAGCCTTGATTGCTTTCGCAATAGGTAATGTGATACGCCCTAATTCCGTGCGTGGAGAAGTCACATTGAATGTTAATCCGGAAGGGATGTTCATGGCTTCATCCAATAAATCAGTTGTATAAGTGACGATATCATTAATCGTTTCTCTCTCCAGTTGCATCATATCTAAGTCTGCTTCTACGCTGATGTTCTCTTTAAGTAAAGGAATGGGCCCATAGTGCAACATGAGATAATAAATATAATATGCTTTCAGAGTCATCACTTCGGCTTTCCATTTATTTTTCTCTTCCATACGCATGTCAGGTACGCGATCGATGTTGTCTATAAAAATATTGCATTCATGGATTCCTCTGAATATGTTGTAGCCTCCCTGACCTCCATCCCAGTAATTTAGTAAGGGGTCGTTAGAGTTTTGCATACCACGTGCAATGTTGAATGAGGTTATATTTTTATAGTAGTGGGACTCTGGTTTCAGATACCACATTTCTCCACCGCAGATGAGGCCGGAGTTGTGATCAAGATTGGCTGCTGTAGGTACGAAGTTATAGCAGGTGGCTAAATATTTTTCAGCATTAGCCCGAGTGTTGAATGCCATTTCAAGCGTTGCGATATTATCCGGCACGATATCAAGATAGTTGCAGGATGTGATTAATATCGCCAATAATGTACTAGTGAATAAATGTTTGTATTTCATAATGTAATCAGAAGCTTAAGTTAATACCAAAATTGTAAACTGCCTGAATAGGATATTGCATTCCGTCGTTTCCTTGTTCTACATCCCATAATTTAAAACGATTCCATGCGAAAAGATTTAGTCCGCTGGCATAGATTCTCAAATTGGACATACCTAGATGGCTGGTCAGCCTTTTAGGTAATGTATATCCGATTTCGACTGATTTTAAACGCAAGTAAGAACCGTCGCGTAACCACCATGTACTGTTTCTGTTATTGTTTGCAATGTCAGTAGTTGACAATCTTGGGAAAGTAGCGTATATATTACGATTCGATTCAGACCAGTAATCATCCGCATATGCTTGCATCATACCATTGAGGTTATTTCCTCCGAAATCCATTTGCATGAAAGGATTTGTTGCTTTGGAATTAATAAAGAAAGAAGATCTCGCTGCTCCTTGAAAGAAACAAGAAATATCAAAATTCTTGTATCCCATCGACACTCCGAAGCCGTATACAATTTCTGGAGAAGAGGAAATCCCTATTGGAACAATATCTTCATCATTAATTATTCCGTCATTATTTACATCTTTGTATTTTATGTCACCGGGCATATATTCACCATATGTCTGAACAGGTGAATTTGCAATATCTTCTTCATCAATGAACAGTCTTTCCGCTATTAATCCATAAGTCTGATTAATACGTTTTCCAATATGACTAAGCCAAGGGTAAGGACGATAGGGTTCTTCTACATGCTCATATTTGCCTGTTGCATAAGTGAAATTGCCACGCACTCCTAACCAGAAGTTTTTATTGAAAGCGTGGTTGGCATCTACCTGCACTTCGAATCCATGTGAAGAAGCTTCTCCTTTATTAGCATAAAGAGGTGCACTGAATCCCATTTCATACGGGATGGTTTGGCGTTCGCCAAAGATGTTTTTTCGATATTCGGTGAAGTAATCGAATTGTATGTCAAATATATTAAATAGCCCAACTTCGAGACCTAAATTCATTTTTTGAGCAATTTCCCATTTGATTTTGTCATTTCGATAGCGTATCATGTCGATAGTACCGACATTCCGTTCAAAATCTTGTCCCCAACTGAAATTTGCACCACTACCGTTTAGATTTACCTCGGACATATAAAAGAATCTGTCATTCCATGCACCAATATTGTCGTTACCTACCAAACCGTAAGTTCCTTTTAGTTTCAGTTTATTGATAATATTCTTAAGGTCTTGATTCCAAAACTTTTCTTCGGAGATCATCCAGCCTGCTCCTATCGAAGGAAAGAGTCCGAATCGTTCATTTTTGGCAAATCTTTCGGAACCATTGTAACCAAAGTTTGCTTCAGCAAAATATCGTCCGTCGTATGCGTATGTAAAACGATCTGATAATCCAATGTTACGGGCTGGTAAAGATGTCTGTATCGAACTTGCGCCTCCGCTCTTATTCTCTCTCAGAACTCCTACTAATAATCCGGTGATATTATGCTTTTCCCGGAACGTACGGTTGTAGTTGAGAGATGCTTCATAATAATACGAACTGCTGACTTGATTCCCTTCTGCTGTATAATCCAAATCTTCCCGTCCACCATTAGGGTTCAGCTCCCTTAAAGTATATGTGTCGGTTAGTTTATCATAATAGCTGATTGAATAATAAAAGGGTGAAGTAGAACGTTGTTGTCCGCTGTATGAATTTCGGGTAGTACTTGCGAAGACTTTGATACTAAGTCCTGGAGTTATAAAATCTAATTTCTGATTTAATTCCGCCTGGGCAGAAATAACCGAATTGGTGTATTGTTTGTAACCACGTATCATTTCCGCATAGGGATTGATGTAATTACCATCACCTGCGTTACCAAATAAAATATGTGAAGTAGATGTATGATTTTCATCAGGCATATAATATTTGGGGAATAAAACAGGACTTGTTGCCATTGCTCTTCGGTATAGATCATTGCCGCTTACAATAGGACCGGTATAATCATCAAAATTGCCACTGAATTTTACAGAAAATGTAGTCGTCTTGGTCACATCAATATCAATGTTAGAACGTACATAGATTTTTTTTAAATCAATGTTACTGTTATAATTGTTTCGTTTATCTACCTTCATGATACCATTGTCATCCGATATGCCTAAAGAAACATAATATCTGGCAGTTTCACTACCTCCGCTCATATTGATGTTGGCACGTGAATTAAATACATTATCATTAAATAATTCATTGTACCAGTCTACCGCCGGATATACATAGGGATTTTTGCCGGCTATTGTTGATGCTATTTTCTCATCGGTATGAGGCCGGACAGCTAACGGATTACGTGTGAGTACAGCTTCATTGTGGTATTTCATATAGCTGATAGGATCTACCATGTCTATTCTTTTTGTAGGTGCTGACAATGAACCTTCCACTCTGGCACTAATTTTTACCTTACCGGGTTTGCCTTGCTTGGTAGTAATCAAAATGACTCCATTAGCTCCGCGTGCACCATAAATGGCAGTTGCTGTTGCATCTTTCATTATAGAGAAAGCAGCAATGTCATCTGCGGACAGTCTGGAAAGATCAGTAGTAGATGATTCGATATTATCGATTAATATCAGTGGACTTTTAGAGTAACCAAAAGTTGTCACACCGCGAATAAAGAATTCCACATTGTCATTTCCAGGTTCACCGGACAACTGGTAAGATATAATTCCGGCAACATTACCACCTAAGGCTTGAGTCAGATTACTGGTTGGAATTTTTAATCTTTCAGGTTTTAAGGTTGATATTGCTCCAATCACACTTTCTTTTTTCTGTTTAGCAAAACCAACCACAGTAACTTCATCCAATTCATCTACCTTTGGCAAAAGTTTAATGGTTTGAGGTACTTTATCTATCTTGTATTCAATAGATTGGTATCCTAAAAATGAGAAAATCAAAATAGAGCCTGGTTCGGATGAAATAGTAAATAAGCCATCTATATCCGAAATGGCTCCTTTTGTTGATCCTTTCACCTGTACAGTAGCTCCTGCAATAGGCAAATCTGTTTCATCCACAATTTTCCCTGATATTGCTTTGGATGAGTTGTTACTACTACTGGTTTGAGCTTGCAAGGTTACATAGCTTTCAATGATTAGAAGGAAAGCTATCCATAATACGAAGCGTGGTAAGTTGCATAAAAGCTTCTTCATACTCTGTGATTTTAAAAAGTAAGTCATAAGGGTTTTATATTAGATTTAATGTGATTTCTTGTATATAAAGGCTGTATATTTTAATCTACATAGTATTAATTGCTTATGATATATGTATTATATAATGTCTATATGTATATACATATTGCAAATATATATATTTAAAGCAGGAAAACTAGAAAGATTTATTTATTTAATATAAATTTATATATGAATGGTTGTTTTGAGAATAAATGTTAATGCGGCTTTGTGTGTATGGTTTTAAATTTATGAAACGAACATAAAATTAGATAGATTACACAAATTAGCATGACAAGGATGGAGCCTGATTGGCTTTCGGTATAATCTGCGCAAACTCCCATGAGAGGAGGAATGATGGAGCCACCGGATATCCCAGTTATCATGAGTCCTGATATTTCGTTGGTTTTATAGGGTAATGTATGCAAGGCTAGCGAGTAGATGACGGCAAATATGCTAGACATTGCAAAGGCTATAATGCATACTAATAACAAAATAATATATTGAGAATGTATCCAATAAATGCAGGACAAAGCTATTAATACAATGAACATATTGATCCGATAATAATAAATTTCGGAAAACTTTGCTAATAGAATTACACCACATAAGGTCCCCAAAGTGCGAGCGGCAAAATACCAGCTTGTACCATAACTTGCGATTTCTTTAGTCAACTCTGCATTTTCAATTAAAAGTTTTGGGGTAAATACATTCATTCCTACATCTAAGCCAACAATACAAATGATGCCTCCGAATAAAAGGCAGATGGTTTTATTTTTCAGGAGAGAAATAACTTGATAGAAACTGGATGTTAATCTTTTGTCGTCTTTCTCATTTATTGGAGTGAAAAATAACCAGATTCCGGAAATTAGAGTAATGGCGGCGAATATGGGAAACATTAATATCCAGTTGTTGAAATAAACAGAGCAGAATCCGGCCACTATAGGTCCTACAAAAGAAGATAGTGCTTTGATGAATTGTCCGGCTGTCATAATGCTTGATAATTTTCCTTCAGCGATAACATTGGTTAATAAAGGATTAAGTGACACTTGAAGGATGGTATTTCCTATGCCTAAAAGTGCAAAGGCGATATAACAGGCTGTCTGTGTGAATGTAAGTAATGGAAGTAACATTCCAATAAAAGTAGATAAAAGTCCTATCAGTGATATTGTTTTTCTACCTTTCTTGTCCATCCAGATAGAAATCGGAATAGAGATGAGTAAAAACCATATAAATACCATTGATGGCAGGAAACCGGCTTGGGTTTCGCTCCAACTGAAATAATCTTTCGCATAGGTGACTGATACTCCTACTAAGTCACAGAACCCCATAATAAAGAAACCAAAAAGAACTGGTAGTATCTTACTTTTATTTTTCATATGTGTTTATTTATTTAAATGCATTTGGATTTGGTCGGTCACCCATAATGAAATGAAGTGTTCCTCCTTTTTTGAGTTTACTCCATTCTATATAGTTATTACTAAGGCGCTTGTTATTGAATCTTACATATTGAATGTAACAATTGTCTTTGGATACATTTTCTGCTTTTATGATAAGTTTTTTTCCAGAGTAATAGGTGTTGTCTAACAGAATTTCTACCCGGTCAAATCGCGGACTCCCCAGTAACCATACAGGATCTTTGCTGCAACCGCCATCCATTTGGAAAAGTCCTATGCTGCTTAAGATGTACCAAGAACTCATTTGGCCTTGATCTTCGTCTCCCGGATAGGCGTCTCGGGGACCCATTCCATAATATTTTTCTTGTATAGCACGTGCCCATTTCTGGGTGTGCCACGGCTCACTGGTATAAGAGAAGAGGTAAGCTGCCTGCATATTTGTTTCATTCCCATGATTAATAGGATAAGCTCCCATATTATCTCCTAAAGCATTGAAGCTTACTTTTTCGGATGTTGCAAATCCGGCATTCAGCCGGTCGATGAATTGACGCTCTCCTATTAAATTGATGAGGCTTTTTACATCATGAGGAACGTACCAGGTGAATTGCCAAGCGCTGCCTTCGCAAAATCCGGGAGCATGATATGGGTTGGTGTTTTCGATCCACTCTCCGTTGGGACGTCGGGGGCGTACATATCCGGTTGATGGGTCGAATATGTTTTTCCAGTTATCAGAACGTTTCATAAATGTATTGAAGTCATCTTTTTTATTAAGAGCGTCAAAATATTGAGCAGCGCAATAGTCTTGATATGAGTATTCCATTGTATTGGAAACGTATGATTGATAATGCGGAGAATTCCAATCCCATGCGTCATCGTATAGAGGTACATAACCTTTGGTTATATAATCGGGATAACTTTCGTTACCGACTTGTCCTCCTCCGGGATAGTTTATCATAGTGGCTGTTTGTTGGTGAATTAATGCCCGATACATGAGTTGACTGTCGAAGTCACGAATTCCATGTTGATAGCCGGAGACTATCAATGGCAAAGCAGGATTGCCTATCATGACTCTGAAATATTTCATACCGGGATTACCATTGGGAAGCCAGCCGCCACGACGATAGAACTGCTCGTAAGTGTAAATCCAATTGGACATGTACTCCGGATAGAGAAGATTATAAAATGGACCTAATGTCCAATGCATTCCCCAAGCAGAATCACCTCCATATACGCTTTTACCTGGCTTGTCTATAAGAGCTTTGTTACCGTTCATATCTATCCATTCCCCATTTACATCATTCCAGATGGTCCGTGGACTGATAGAACGGTAAAGATTGGTGTAGAATTTTTGCTTTAAGAGGTAATTGTCTGTTGTGATACTGACTCTTTGGAAAAGTGTTTCCCAGGTATCTTGTTGATTGGTGACAACTTTATCAAAATTCCATCCGAATGGTCTCGCTATTTCTTCTTCCAGATTTAGCCGTGCGTTATCAATGCTTACTAATGAAATACCTGTCCTTACCATAACATCATCACCAGTGTTAAGGTTAAAGTCGAGGAAGATTCCTGCGTCCAGTTTGTCTTGACTGTTATTTTCGACTGTAAATACCTGTCGGGACTTCATGTTTGATTTATGTAGCTGTTCAATTTGGCTATATACTTTGTTTCGTATCCAGCCATTCATTGTTTTGAATGGCTTATCAAACTGCATGACAAAATGTAATTTATATCTTTGTACTCCATGGTATCCTGTTGACCGGCAATCGTTCAAGGTCCATCCCTCTATTTCTGTGTCAGATACTTTTTTTACGTATACATCATCTAAATTCCAGTCGTATTCTGCTGGAAAGAAAAAGTCAACTAGTATTCGTGGCTGCTCTGCTTTGTTGAATGTGTATCGCTGAAGGGAACTGCGGGTAGTTGCTGTTAATTCTGCTTGGATATTATAATCTGTAAGATTAACAGAATAATAACCGATTCGGGCTGTTTCGGTTTTCTTATTAATTCGGGAGCGATACCCATAGTCCGGCTGTTTTTCTGTTCCGGGTTGTATTTTTAAATCTCCCGTAGTTGGCATCATTAAGAGTCCTGTCATTGTCCATTCGTGAATGTGGCTGAATCCCATTATGTTTTCAACGTTATATTCATATCCTGCTTTCCAATGGGCATCTTCGTTATCGGGCATAAGTTTTACCATTCCAAATGGCATCCATGGTCCGGGGCCTATCATCCATCGTGAACCACTGGAACCAGCAAACTGATCAACATAATCAATTGATCTGCGTAGTTGCTGGTTACTACGGATAAATTCTTGAGTTGCTACTGTTTGTCCTTCTGTTGATATTTTAACTTTGATTTTAGACTGGTCTTTAAGTTTTCCGGTTGGAATTTCGTAGATATTCTCTCCTTCTTCTACTTGTTTGAATATCTTCTTTTGGTTGATTTGTATTTTAAGTGTTCCGGATTTTTTAGTTATAGTTTTCAGTAGAAGAGGCTGTGTTCTTGTTTTCCCTTGTTCTAATTCATAATCAGCCATTTTCATTGAAATAATAGGAGTATCACCTATCTTATTGATTTGTGTCTCTTGAGGTCCGTTTAGGCAAATGGCGTCAAAAGTTAGGGATTTACCGTTGAATAACTGCATTACAATCTTGTTGTACCCTTCCTTTAGAATTCCGGGCTGTATTGAATATGTTAGCTGTTTGGTGCCAGGCTTTATAGGAGAATCGTAATTCTTTCCGTTGACTTCCAGTCTTAAGAACATACAGTCTTCGTATTCTACATTCTCTATAAAAATATTCCATTGATATTTCTTTAGCGGATTGACATCGGATAGTTTTATTAAAATAGGAAGTTGTATCCTGCATTGTCCTGCCCAGTAAGATGAGCCAGCCCATTCAGCAGTAGGCCCCGGTATAATGTATGGAAAATCGGCCGGTGTGTGTTCGCCTGCATAAAAATATTTTTTATTATCCCCAAATCCGGAGATAATAAATCGATCTTTTCCATCCGGTGCTAAGGCAAACTCCTTGGATGAATTATCTGTTTTGCCAAGTTGCCAGATTGTGCTGTATTGTGGATATACATTCGCAATACAATATATGAAAAAGATAATTTGTACAATAGTTCGTTTCATAGTAGTTGGATAAGATGTTTTTATTAAGACATTATTTCAAAGTAACTTCTTTTTTTACAAAGGCTTTTACCAACATTATTCTTTTGTCGGGATTTTCATTTATGATTGTATATGATCGGGCAGCAGCAGGGATGACAAAAGTCTCTGCATAATTAAAGCGTTGTTTCATGCCGTCCTCTGTTTCAATGCAAACGGAGTCTCCTTCTACTATCATACATACATGGCATGTATTTTCTGTATTCATTTGAATACGGTCTTTGAAGGTGTAACGATATACATCATAAAAATGCTCTTTATGAGTAGGTAGATGCTCTATAGTACACTCCTGATTTTCTTTCATGATATATGGATGGCATATCAATTCCTGGATTACTTTTTCCCCTTTTCTTTCAAAATATAGATTATTCATTCCGTGTTGAATGTTTAGAGGTCGTGGTTTCCCGTCTAATCCCATGCGTATCCAGTCGTACATTTTAAATGTGAAAATATAGGGTGCGCTACTTATTTCCAATACCACGCAATCTTTTCCTGAAGCATGTATGGTGCCATTGGGAATAAGAAAGAAATCGTGCTTTTTAGCTTGGTGTTTTTGAACAAACCTTTCTATCTCTACCTTCGTTGCTTTTTGTTGACTTCGTTCCAAGGTATATTGGAATTCCTCAGGGACGATGTTGTCTTGAAAGCCTAAATATACACATGGCGAGTTTTTACAATCCAATATGTAATATGTCTCATCTTGGGTGAATGGCATGTTAAAATGCTCTTGTATATATCGGGGGCGTGGATGGCATTGGATAGAAAGATTATCTCCGTCAAAGGTGTCTAGAAAGTCGAAACGTATCGGGAAATCGTACTTAAATGTTTCCGAACATTCTCCTAATATATTCTGATAATCACTATACATAAGAAAATCGAAAGATACTTCAAGCCGATATCCGTCACTCTCCAGCATTAGTCCGTTTTCAAGTACCATCAGTTCAAAAGACCATGCCAGATTATTTACTTCTTTATTTAATCCTTGAATATGATTTTTCATCCATTGTCCTCCCCAGGCGCCAGGCTCGAACCATGGACGAACTCTGAAGAAATTGCGGCTCATTTTGTGCAATCCTTCTCGTAGGTCATTTCCTGAAATCATTAATAGTTCATCCCATTCTCTTTGTCCGTCAATAAGTAGGTCAATCAGAGGCAGGCATTGCTTTTTGTGCTTATTAAGAACAATCCAGTCTACAAAATATAGTTGTTTGTAAGCCTGTTGATTGTCTTTTCGATAATCTAATCCTAAATTATTGATGGCTCCGGCGCGCATTCTAAACTGAATCTCATTTTTAGGAATATCAATATAAATCAGGGGAGCTTTCCATTGAGATAGGGCTGCTCCTGTACCTATAAATATATTTAAATCTGCTTCCGGGTCAGGTTGTATGGAATTAAGCTTATTTTCATCAAACCAATTAACCAAATGCTTATCAGTAATGGTGCCGAATAACGGATTATCTCCTCCAAGATAAGGAGCAATCATTTTTTCAATAGTCTGTGGATCTTTCATTGCTACACTGGAATGAAAGAATCGCACATTCTTTCCTCTTTTTCTGAGTTCTTCTCCTAACTTAATGATTAATTCATCCCAAAAGACTCCAATATAACCATCTATTTTTATTTGGGAATGCTTTTCTATCCAGTCAGCTAGTTGGTTTATACCTTTCCCAATTTTGCCTTTTCCCAATGGAAATGCCGGGTATATATCATATTCTCCTGATGGGGTGGCAGTAGAGTTAGTAGGTGCAATAAATTGCTGTGTGTGTCTTTTCTCTTTTGTATTTTCCATATTTTCAAGTATGTTGCTTGTGTAAATAGCAGATCCGATTAATGGCGACATATCCCATAATTTACAGATATCTATTTTAGTGATTAAATTGAGTTTCTTTAATTGAAACTGAATATTATCTAAAAAGAAGTCAGAAGCTTTCGCTATATTTCCTCCTATAATAAGTTTCTCCGGTTTAAAATTTAGCAGGAATGGGGTTATGAATTCTACGAAATTTGAAGCGAAGTTTTCAAATAATGACTGTGCATTATTGTCTCCGTTCGAAGCGCGTAGTGCGATTTCTTTTACGCCAGTTACCTTTTTATCTGGAAATAGCATATTCCATGTATTTACAAACCATCTTGTCGAAAAAAAGTCATCTGCCATTCCGTCTCGGTAAGGTATGTTGTAGAGATATCCATGTTCAGGTATTCCTTCTGTCAGTTCGTTCAAAACAGTATCATTTTCAAGAAATGTACTTCCAAGTCCGGTGCCGATTGTGACTATAATGCTTCTACTTGTGTCTTTTGCTGCTCCTGCATAATACTCTCCAAGGGCATAAGCGGATGCGTCATTTATGAAAACAGTATTCAGGTCAGATACTTTTTTAATTTCTTCTTTAAGGTTAAGACCGAAAAGTGACTGAAACTTTGGCACACCATAAATGGCAACTATACCTTTGGCATAGTCGCAAGGACCGGGCATGGCTATACCGATTCCGCCTAATTTAGATAGGGGCATACAGGCTTGAATGTCAGTAATAACTTTTCTGACTTTCGTAATGATGCTTGATGTTGAATCTGTGGCATTCAGTTCTTCGTGAGATAGTATGTTTTGATGAATGTCATTCGTTAGAAGGTTGACGATTCCACCTTTTATATGTGTACCACCTATGTCTATTCCCAAATAATACTTCATAGTTATTATGATTTAATTAATTAGTATGTCTGAACATATAAACATTTGCAAATGTATTCTTTTTCTTGAAAAGAACAAAAAGTATTGCCTGTTTTTATTTTTATTTTTATCTTTGTAAAAAAGTTAATCATGAAGATATTAGTTAACCATAACAGCGCAATCCCCCTTTATCTTCAGATAGAAGAACAGTTGAGGACTATTATCAAAGGGGAGGAATATAAACAAGGTAAAATGCTTCCAAATGAAATTGATTTGTCTAAACAATTGGGCATATCTCGTAATACCTTGAGACAGGCGATTAATAACCTTGTGAACGAAGGATTGCTGATGAGGAAAAAGGGAGTAGGTACAGTTGTTGTAAATTCAGCTGTATGTTCCAAAGCTCAGAATTGGATGAGTTTCACACAGGAAATGAAAACTTTGGGAATTGTACCAATGAATTATGAACTTCATGTTAGCTGGACAAAGCCTACAGATGATATAGCCCTTTTTTTTAATGCTCCTGATGTAAAAAGAATACTGAAGTTAGAGCGTTTACGTGGAAATCAAGAATACCCTTTCGTGTACTTTATATCCTATTTTAATCCTAAAATAGGTTTAACAGGAAGTGAGGATTTCTCCAGACCTCTTTATGAGATATTGGAAAGAGATTATCATGCTATTGCAAAAGTTTCTAAAGAAGATATTAGTGCCAGGCTGGCTGACAAGTACATTGCTGGTAAGCTTGAGATAAAGGTCGGAGATCCAATTTTGGTGCGTAAAAGGTTTGTTTATGATCCCGAAGGGTGTCCGTTGGAATGGAATATAGGATATTATCGTGCGGACAGTTTTATTTATTCACTTGAGTTTGAGAGAAATATTTGATCTTATACTCATAAAAAAAGTGAAGATTATAAGGATGCCCGAATCCTGCTCAGCGACTGCGGTGTTATCCACAGATAAGATGCAATGTACTTTAAAGGCACATATTGCAACAGTTCCGGAGTCTCCTTGATAAGAGTCAGGTAACGTTCCTTCGCTCGTGGACTGCCGGAGTTGATGAGCCAGTTTTCTTGCAGAAGAAGCTGGTGATCCATCAGCCGCAGTCCCAGATTGGCTAGTCCGATGGAAGAATGATATAATTGATTCAAGGTTGCGCGGGATATACTGTAGGCTACACTGTCGCACATTGCTTCAATATTAATCAGTGAATAAGCATTGTCTGCATATCCCCAGACGGAGAAAGCTGCTTCTCCGTCTGAAGCGAACCAGATGGTGGCATCTGCTCCGTCTTTGTGGTAATATGCCCGCCATATTCCCGTTTTTATAAAATAAAGGTTGCTGTTCTTTGTCCCTTCACGTACAATGAGGTCTCTCTTTTTGAAATGTACTTCCTCCATACAGCCTAGTAAGGTCTGTACGTCACTTTCCAATACTTTATATTTGTCGCAGAGTTTTTTAATGAATGCATCCATGTTGCAAATATACTCATAGTCGGTGGACCATGAAGCGATCTTTGAAATAAATTCCGATAATATAGAGAGTCGTTAACAATTCTGCCAACGAAACCGCCAGCCATATTCCCGGTACTCCTAAAACAAGTGGAAGTACAAAGAATCCGATCAGCATGAATACCACTCCCCGCAGAAGAGTGATGATGGTGGCTCGTTGACCTCGTCTGATGCTCTGGTAATAGCCGATGCCTATCATATTGGCGGCAAAAAATATGAATCCAACCCCAAAATAAGGAATGCCATTGACCGCAATATCAAAGGCCGGACAGCTTCGGTCAATGAACAACGAAACAATATTCTGACGGCATAGAAACGTGATGATGAAAAAGCTGATTCCGCAAATTAAAGCTGTACGGATGGCAAGATGTAGGGCTTTTCGAACCCGATCCGGTTGCCCGGCACCGAAATTATAGCTGATAATCGGCTGTGCGGATTGTGCGATGGCATTGTATACCATAAAGATGATGGGGAAGAAGTAGCAGGCAATGCTGAACGCAGCTACTCCGTCTTCTCCGAGATGATGGATAAAGACATAATTCCCTAAAAACATCATACAGGCGATGGAAGCCTCACTGATGAAAGCGGAAGTTCCCAGTTTTATCATATAGCCACCGTTACGGAGCGTTAGCATCAGGCTTTTCAAACTTAGCTTGATGCGATGCAAATGAATGTTGCGGGAGAACCGCGTAAGATAGATTACAGTCATCAATCCACCTACTACTGTTCCCAGGCTGGTGGCAAAGGCAGCACCCATCATTCCCCAGCCAAATTCAAAGATGAAAATATAGTCGAATATAATATTGAATATAGCTGCGATGGCATTGCACATCATGGCATAATTGGGAGATCCGTCCAGCCGGATGAAAAACATGCCTGTGCTCAATAACTCATAGAATACGAGGAAGGGTAGATACCAGATCATATATTCTATGACAAGAGGCAATAATCTGTCTGAACTTCCGAGTAAGCATCCCAATGGCCCTACGAAGCAAAAACATAAAGCAGACATCACTAATACGATGAACGTAGAGAATACAAGAGCCTGAGTAATGTTGATATTTGCTGCCTTGCGTTTACCTTGAGACAGATAGATGGAAGCGACTACTGAGCCTCCGACTCCGAACATTAGTCCGATGCCTGTTGCGATCATAAAAAGTGGAGCTGTTATATTGACGGCAGCTAGGGCGTCACTGCCTATTCCCTTACCTACGAATATGCCGTCTGTAATAACGAATATAGCTGAGAATACCATTCCCAGTACCGTAGGAACTAATAACTTACGAAACAATGTGGAGATGTCCATACTACCGAAATCAATACTATCTTTCATAACTTCTTATTTTTAGTTTGTTGAAAACATCTGCAAAGGTAGATGGATGTAAGGAGATTAAAATTATCATTTGATAATTTCCGCCTGTCATGCTTGTTTTTGTTTAATCAGGATATGGGATATTTATCTGATTCTTATTTTCATGGCTTGTGCGTCAAATGTGATTGACTCGTTATGGAACAGTCTTTCTATATGTCCGCTCGTTATCATCTCATTGGTAGGCAGGCTGTAGAGTTGAGGATTATCAATCAGCATGATTGTGTCGCAAAGTGAGAGAGCGATGTCCAGGTCGTGTGTGGAAAACAGGATACACTTTCCTTCCTTTTGCGTCAGCTTCCGGAGAAGCAGACAGAGTTCGTAGCGGTTGGGCAAGTCAAGGAAGGCGGTAGGTTCGTCGAGCAGGATGACAGGAGTGTCCTGTGCAAGGGCACGGGCTATCATGATGCGTTGGCATTCTCCGTCGGACATTTTGTCCATCGTCTTTTCCGCATAACTGTCCATGCCTACCAGGTGCATGGCGTTGTCCACCTTCTCCTTGTCTTCTCCTTGCAGCTGACCGAGCCAGTTGGTATAGGGAGCACGTCCCAGTGCGACGACGTCTCTGCATCGCAGGTTGGCAATGCGCACTTTGTCGGTGGTGACGAAGCTGATGTTCCGTGCCAGTTCTTCCGGTTTCAGTGAAGCGATGTTATTCCCGTGCAGGATAATCTCTCCGTTTTGGGGCTTTTCCAGTCCCATGACGGCACGCAGCAGTGTACTTTTTCCTGTGCCGTTTCTGCCGAGCAGTGCGACGAGTTGTCCTCCCGTGATGTGGGCGGAGACTTTTTCCAGCAGCGTACGCTGTTCGTATCCCAGTGTCAGGTCTTTGAGTTGAATCATTTGAATATACGCAAGTTTTTACCTATTACCCATAAAATAACCGGAACTCCCAGCAGTGCGGTGATACAATTCACCGGCAGCAGGAATTTCTTGGCGATGATGTCGCATATCAGCATGGCGATAAGTCCTGTCAGCATGGTGCCCGGCATCAGTATCCGGTGGTCGGCGTTATCAAACAGCAGCCGGGTGATGTGCGGCACTGCCAGTCCGATGAATCCTACGGGGCCGCAAAAGGCGGTGACTGTTCCTGTCAGCAGTGCTGTAGAGATGAAGACAAGCGTCCGCGAGCGTTTGATGCTCATGCCCATCGTGCGTGCGTAGTTTTCGCCAAGCAAGAGCAGGTTCAGTGACTTGATGCAGGCTACGGAGAGCAGCAGACCTATGCACACTACTGGTATCATGATAGACAGCTGTCCGGCTGTGATGTGGCTGAGCGATCCCATCGACCACAGGGTGAACATTTTCAGTTGTTCCGCCGAACTTAGATACTGCAATATCTGGATGATGGCTCCCGCTACGTAGCCTATCATGACTCCCATGATCAGTACGCCCAGTATATTCTTTACTTTCCGGCTGATGATGGCTACGCCCAGCAAGATGACGGCGGTCCCTATCCAGCCCGAACCTACGATGCCGGCGGATTGCAAAAGTGGGAAATCCGCCCAGCCGAGCAATGGGGCACCTAATATAAACAACGCCACTCCGAGTCCCGCACCGGAACTGACTCCCAGCAGATAAGGGTCTGCCAGCGGGTTCTGGAAAACGGTCTGCATTTGCAGGCCGCTGACCGACAAGGCGATACCTATCAACCCTGCTACTACTACCCGGATAAAGCGGATGGAGAGAAGGATGTTGCGTGTCATCTCGTCGCATTCGCCTCCCGTCAGTACGGCCCATACTTTGGGGATGGGGATATAAGTGTCCCCTGTCGCCATGTCTATTAATAATAAGACTACGGCGATTATTCCCAAAGTGATGAATAAAAGAGTGGTGTGTCTACGAGGTTGCTTCATTCCAGGTGTCTGTAATAGTAGGTTGAGTCGGATACAAGTTCGGGATGAAAGATATGAATCAGATCACGCAATACGACGTCAGGCCGTACGACTGCCGATTCCCAATAGTCATTGCCTCCTGTGGCGGTTATCCGCAGGTTGTTGTTATAAACTGTTTTATTACGGACAGATTTGGCATCGGCAAACTTGGGATTCATGTTTTTCAGTTCGTCCAGTGTGGATGCCGTGCCTACATTGATCCAATAGTCTGCTTTTTGTATCAGTCCGTAGGCAGTTTCCAGGCCGATGGGGGCGGAGCTGTTGGAGGTGTTCTCCTTGTATATATAGTCGGCTCCTGCGTCAGTGACCAGTTGTGCCATGTAGCTTTGGGTGGAAGGCATCACCCAGCTGTCGTTCCACGGGGTGTTGAACATCACGGTAGGGCGTTGCTCTACGGATGCGGTGAGGTCTTTCAGTGCCTGATAGCGTTTGGGGATTTCCCTGAATACATCGATGCCTTTGTCACGGCTGTCTGTCAGTTCGGAGAGGGCAACCAGCCATTCGGCTTTGCCAAGCGGTGACTCTTCCAGATATTCTCCTACATACATATAGGGGATAGCGAGTTCTTTCAGCTTGTCTGTTACTGCTGTCTGGGCATCACCGATGCCATATAGCAGTACGACGTCCGGTTTCAATCCCAGCAATAGTTCGTAGTTTATTTCGGGGCCCATGTCCTTGATAGAATCTTTGTGGGCGAGGATGTAGGGATTGGCTATGTAGTTAATGCCGGATACGGCTACGATGCGGTCCACTTGTCCCAGTGCGTCGAGCATGGCGATGTAGGAGGAAGACATACATACGATGTGTTGGGCTCCGGCAGGGATGGTCGGTCCGGTGAATCCTGTGGGGGGGAGCTCACCATTGCGGGAGATGAAGTAGGACATTGTTACATTTTTGGCTCCTTGCCACGGGTTGGATACTTGTATCAAGGTGCTTTGGGCATTCTTTGCGCCCAGTATCTTGAATCCGGTAGCATATTCGGGCGTGTATACGTCTTGCTTGAATGCTTCCAAAGAAGTTTTTTTATTGTATACGCAGCTTGCCAAAAAAAGGAGGCATAATAGCGTGATAGTTGAAATAATGGATTTAAATTTCATACGGATGTTTTTATCTGAGGACAAAAGTAGTAAAAAAGAAGAAAAATCACCTCCCTTACGAGAAAGTTTCGCTGGGAGGTGAATGGATTGAATCTAACTTTTCAATATTGATGCGGAAAGTTATTTGACGAAGACTACGGCGTTCACGTTGGCTGTGCCGGTATTTACCATATCTAGGTAATCACCTCCTGCGGAGTCATAAATATACAATGCGTCTCCCATTGATTGACCGAAGCATACATCTCCGTTGAATGGATTGACTGTTACGCTGAAACCGAACATATATCCGGGATCATCAGTGAAATCGCTAGTATCATCATTAGATAATTGTACTTTTTGCATGATAGTCTTATAGTCAGTTGTGTTCCAATCAATATCTGCTGTATAAAGATATTGACTGCCGATTGCAAATCCACCTGCTTTTTCTGTAACTAATATTGGAGCTACATTGGGTGTAGTTGGATTGAATTTGTACAATGCAGAATGCATACCTCCGTCACCCAGTACGTTAAAGTACATCTTATTGGCTGAATAAGCTGCTATCAACTTAGGATTTTTAGGAACGGTAATTTGAGTTTCATCGTCAAGGGTAAGTGGCAATACGGAAATAGTTGTTCCTTCACCAGCTTGGGTGTCATCAGTATTGCCTGAATTGCAGACATACACTTTGTTGTCTTTGCCGATGCAGATACCTTCTGAATAGGTCGCATCCAGTTCTAGGTAGTTAACTTTAGCATAATTCATGGTGTCGATAGACATCACTGCCCCTGAATAAAAGCTGATATATACTTTTCCATTGGCAGCAGCCAAGTGTCTTGGCATAGCTTTGTGCCCGGTTTTTTCATCATCGTATTGTTTCATTTGAGGTGTGAGAAGTTGACCGGTCTTGGCATTCAGTACCCATATTCCTCCATTATCTGCTGTAAGGTCGTGACCACTTACTGCACAATAGAGTTTTGATCCGTATTGAATCAAGTCGTTGCCTGTGTCTCCAATTTCTAGGGTAGACTTTTTCGTCCAATTGTTATCATAGCGAACAATGTTTCCTGGAGATGAGGGAGGAGCTACATGCCATGTACCTTCGCTAAGTACATACGCATACGTCCAGTCATTACTCGCTGTAGCACGTGTCTGCGGAAGTGAACTGTCTACTTGCTGGACATTGTCCAACACATCATTAGTACAACTGCCCATTGCAAACATAATTGCACTGGCTGCTAAGAAAAAAATGCTCTTTTTCATAATTGTAATTTATTAAGTGATTAATTATCCGGTGTAAAATCACCGGTTGCTGATTCTTGCATCTGTTGTAATGTTACTGTTCCGGGACCACAAGTACGTACGTACCATTGGGCGTCTTCTGTCATTGCATCTGCTATATCTTTGAATAGACTAAAATCGTATAGAGCTGTGAATAGTCTAATACTTATACGATTTGACGATTTTAATTTGGGCAAAAGGTCTTCAAGTGATGTTATGTTGGTATTTCTGCTGCCATACATTTCTAAAAACTCTACAGACTCTAAACTCTTAAAATTTAAATAAGAGAGGTCAGTTACAGTTTTTTCTATATTTATATATAACCTTTCAGTCACTCTTGTAAGTTTAGGAAAGTTGCATCTTTTATTGTCATTTCCAGTAGCGAATTTACCTACAGTTTCTAAATCGGGCATACTCACTGACTCCAATGTCACATTTGCTGTAGCTTGGAAACTTAATTCCCCTGTAACTTGTTTAATACCGGAAAGTTCTACATTAGTAAGCGGAGTGGTAACCGTGAGACTGGCAAAAGTAGAGATTCCTTCTGTTTTGGGTAGTTGATATCCTGTGAATGCATAGCTTCCCATTTCTTCTTTTCCTTTTAGAACGAAATTATTGTCAACATAAGTGATAGAAATACTGTTGATGTCTTTTTGACTTGCATCCAATTCCGTTACGCTTGGACAATGTGATACACTTAGCTTTTCCAAATTGGACGGTGCAATGGTTTCGTTCAACTTCGAAAATTTGGCACAAGAAGTAATGCTAAAAGAAGAAAGAGTGGATAATTTGGGAAGACTGATTGTTTCTAACTTATCTGCATAACCAATAGATACTTCTTTACAGGAGATAAGTTCCGGTAGATTAATTTGGGTGAGTTCCGGATGTTTTGTTCCCAACGATAGAGTGAACTTTTTTCCTACCTGCTTTAAGACCGGCAAATCTAATGAAACAAGCTGGCTGCCATAAAGAGAGAATGTACCATCTCCATCACTGTTATCTCCTTTTCCCGGAATGCTTTCGAGCGAATTGAGATTTAAGCTTTTCAGGTTGGGAGCTTGGATATAGCATTGTTTTAGAATTGTAGTTAGTTGCGGGCATTTTATAGAAGTGATGTTGTTTTCTGCCGGGTTTGCTATGAATAGTTCTCCACGGATAGAAAGCAAGTTTGGGAGTGCAAACTCGGTCAGTGAGCTATTGTTTCTCATGCTGATACTTCCCACCTTTTCCAGTTTAGCCAGTCCGGCAAGGTTTTCACCTTTATAGTATTGCCCGATAGTGATGTCGTCCATTACTTCGGTAATCTTTGCCAATCCGTTCAGATTAATCACGGGGTCTTCTGTATTTTCTACTGTAGCTATGCTCAGACTGCCTTCGATAACCGTGACATGGTGGTCGGCTAAAGCGTCTACATCAGCTTGCGAATTAAGTATGAATGTGCCGATTTCACTTACAGCGGAGTAGCGTACTGTATATTTATAGGTACGCGTAGTTCCGTTGTAGGAAGTTACTGTGAATTGTTGCTCTTCGCCCCAGGCGGTAACGGAAGAAGGATTGGGGTTAACAGTTGCCTGCTCGCTAAGGGTATAGCTGGCTTGCGCGCCATCGAGCGAAGTTCCTTCGGGAACCGTTACGGTGATCTCATTGTCTATAATCGTCGCTTTCCATACGTTTTCATTGCTTTCCAGTGAAAAACTAAGGAAGTTGTTGTCTACTCCGGTGAACGGGTTTTCATCGTCGTCGTCGCCACATGCTGCAAAGATGCATCCGGTACATAAAACCACTAACAGGGTTTTCCAGTAATTTACTTTTCTCATTGTCTAAAAAATTAAGTGAATTTATAATGAATGATTATTAATCTATCTTTGAAGGAGCTTCGCTCATCTTATAATCGACGAAGCCGAATACTTCGGTGGACAACTCTCCGATGGCTCCCGCTACGGATTGTATGCCGGTCTGCACCTTGATGAAGTCGATGTATTGCAACTTGACCGGAGTGCCGTCGGGATACATGGCGTTTTCTATCTTGAAGGCGTTGCCTACGGGTGCGGCATCGTGATTGTCGCCCTCGGCGAGAATGTCTTCTCCCCAGTTGTCCGCATATCCCCACGGATAGGATTCATTGCGCCAGATTCCGCCCGGTGTCCGGGTTGTATTTCGCTTCAGGCGGGTACCGTATAAAGTATAGTTGTTTTCCTTTATCCATAGCGGGAAGTTAGGATTGAGGTCGATGGAGCCGGAGTTTCCCCGGTTGTCGATCCATTGCAGGGGCATATTGTGTGTAGGCGGGCGGTAGTAAGTGACGGCATAGTGTTGATAGGTTTCCGCCTTTCCGGTTTCGCTGCCACGTAGTTCGTACCAAGTGTCATTGGGCAGTCCGTCTCCGTTTTCGTCCTGCATGACGTAGACGATACCCGGTTCGGAACTACCGTCGAAGGGATTGCCTATGATAGCGAAGTCATATCCTCCGTTGCTGCTAACATCGGGTTTGTTGTATACGCTGTGGTCGAATCCCACGATGATATATCCTCCCCATGCACCCAGAGACACATAATTGTTTTGTACATTCATGCGAGTCTCAGCGTAACGACAGGCTTCTTCTTCGGTCTGTCCGGAAATCTGTGCTATGAATTGTCCCGGAGCAGGGCGTAGGTGGTATACTTTCACTTTACTGTCCGAACTACCAGCTGACGGTGCGCGGTAGTATTTGGCTTCATCAGACGGCAGGCAGACTACGGTCTGGATAGCACTTTTTATTATGTCGCCATCTGTTCCGGTTACTTTTACCACATAGCTTCCGGCTGTTGGTGGAGTGAAGGTAAAAGTGGGGCCAGTTTCTCCCTGTTGCATTACTTCGTCTACTTCCCACACGTAGGTTGCATGGGTTGTTGTATCCGTAATGACGGGAGCTATACAGGCAGCACGACCTTTGGGGACGGTTAGTTGATTACTGCTGAAGGTTATATTCATCACTGGCTCAGGTGATACCAGTACGGAAGTCGACGCATTCCCGCTACCGTCTTCGTTGGTAACCGTAAGTTTGAAACTGAATTGTCCTTCTTCGGTGGGGGTAAACGTATAGGTAGCTTCGGTTCCGACCGTTTCTTTGGTTTTACCGCTTTCGTCAATGGACACCCATTCGTACTTTGCTCCTTCAGTGAAATTTACGGAAGATTCGAGGGTTACGCTCTTTCCCATATAGGTAGAGTAGGCGGGAATCAATGATACGGAAGGTATCATTTTTTCCACTACATCTACCCGCAGTTCTTCTTCGGCATAACCATTCTTGGCGTCCACGCGGAATTTGAAATAGACTTCTCCTTCCGCTTTAGGTGAATAGGTGTATGAGAGGTCTGTACATACTATTTTACCTTTCTCGTCTTTCCATGTATATACAGGATCGGTGGCATCGTTCACTAGGGGAGTGATTGTGATGCTTTTCATAATCTTTACTGTGTAGATTCCCGTACCGTTGTCGAAGGTAATTACCGGTGGTTGACCTGTTGTCCCGCCACCCAATTCTTCATCATCACCGTCGTTCCGGCAGGAGGCGAAAGACACGACAGTACATAGCATTAATAAGCTAGCGATTGTTTTTAAAAATCCATTTATCATAAGCATACTTTTAATTAGTTTGCAAACAGGAATGATAATGGATTTTACGCTGGGCAGTCAGTATCCCGGTAAGTATAAATATAGAAGAAGCCTCTTCCGTCCGCACATGGTAAGCGCCTGTGGAAAAAGACAACGAACTACCTCCCGTATGCCGCAGGAGTAAAATCCAACCGAAAGGAGGTAGGTCTTCTGACTTATTCCCTTATTTGCAGCGCCTTCCCAGAGAAAATTTCCAGTGACAAATTGCTACAAACTGTACTGTCCTTCAAGGGCAGTACGGGAAAATACAGCAGCGGATACTGTTGCCGATTCACACGGCATTCCCTTTTAATCTTCGATAGCTTTTGTTATATCTTAATCGAATGAAATACAACTTATTATAGCAACGAAGAACCAACTTCTTGACCGCAAAGATAGTTATCTTTTTATATAATATGTCTATTTTAACTAATTAATTTTTATTACGTTGTCGGGGGTGGGAAAGGAGGAATTGGATATGGTGACACTATCTCTCTCTGATAGTGTCACCATACTTGCAGGATAGTGTCACTATGCCGATGGTATAGTGACACCATCTCCAAATGTTCTGTTTTTAAGATTTTCTATTGGGAAAATAGAAGCTAAATACTTGAAATAGGAGAAAAATGGATTACTTATATGCAAGAATATGCGGAAAGCGGAGGCCGTTATGCAGGAAAAATGGTTATATATGCAGCTTTTGCCGACCAAGTAGGTTGATTTTCTTTTAAAGGAAGGCGGGTTTGGTTTTAAAGGAAGGTCAGTTTGGTTTAAAACCAATCTTAGTTTGCTTATAAAGCAATGTTAATTCGGTTAAGAAGCAATCTTATTTTGTACGTTATTATGCTTTTTTGTGCTGTTTGCTCTTTTGATATGGATGCTTAGTTTATGATAAAATGTCGTAGATATAGTTTCTTTTGTTTGCTGTTGCTTGCATATTCTTGTAATCTAGGCTAAAATGATTGAAAATTGATGGTTTTGATATTAAGCCGCTTTTGTGAAAATAGAAATTCCTCCTCTTTTTGATGAGTCATCCGGTTTTTATCCGAAAGATAGGAAGGAACAGAGGGCAAACTTTTCTCTTTTTCATCTGCTTGCTCATAATGTGCTAATTTGAAGAAGTCTTTAATCTTTTGTTCTTGATAAAAAAGACAGGGGAGAAGTGAGGCGTGAAATATAATTATAGTATCTTTGCACCCGCAAGGTTCGTATTTGGAATTGTCTAACCTTCCAAAACGATGAAAAGGGAATCCGGTGTAAATCCGGGACAGTACCTGCTGCTGTAAGTCCTCTCTTTCGGGAGATGAGTTTATCACATTCTTTGCCACTGGTGACATCACTGGGAAGGCGTGATAAACGGGGACGAGTCAGAAGACCTGCCTTGCCGCTGCAGATTTATACCCGCGGGTTTCGGGTAGAAATCAACTGGTATAGTTCATTCCTATATTCAATTGATTCCTCATTCAACCGGTCGGTACAAATGCTATGTTTGATGTTTGTCGCAAATTATAATTTGCTGGCAGATGTCTAATGAGTGATGCGACAAGTTAGTTAATAACCTTTTCTCACTTTTAATTATGAAACGAATTTTACTATCTGTTTTATTTATTGTCTTCTGTCTGACGGCTTTTATCGGTTGTATGAAATGGGATTATGGTGAGATGGAGGATTTCTCAGCTACGGGAGACGGTCTTTTCATTACCAATGAAGGGAACTTTCAGTATGGTAATGCTACCTTATCTTATTATGACCCGGAAACGAAAACGGTAGAAAATGAAGTATTCTATCGGGCTAATGCGATGAAGTTGGGAGATGTAGCACAGTCAATGACTATTCGTAATGATGTCGGTTGGGTGGTAGTAAACAACTCTCACGTCATTTTTGCCATTGATATTAATACATTTAAGGAAGTGGGACGCATTACGGGACTTACTTCTCCACGCTACATTCATTTTATTTCGGACGAAAAAGCCTATGTCACACAGATTTGGGATTATCGTATTTTCATTGTCAATCCCAAAACTTATCAGATAACCGGATATATCGAATGTCCGGATATGACGATGGAAACAGGCTCAACAGAACAGATGGTACAATATGGCAAATATGTGTATGTAAATTGCTGGTCTTATCAGAATCGTATATTAAAGATAGATACTACAACGGACAAGGTGGTAGATCAGCTTACTGTAGGTATACAACCTACTTCTCTCGTTATGGATAAGAACTTCAAGATGTGGACGATTACTGATGGAGGGTATAAAGGAAGTCCATACGGGTATGAGGAGCCATCGCTTTATTGCATTGATGCCGAAACATTCAAGATAGAGAAACAATTTAAGTTTCAGTTGGGAGATGCTCCTTCGGAAGTACAGCTTAATGGTGCGGGTGATGAACTTTACTGGATTAACAAAGATATTTGGCGTATGTCTGTTGATGCGGAGCGTGTCCCCGTACGTCCTTTCCTCAAGTATCGTGATACGAAGTATTATGGTCTGACGGTTAGTCCGAAGAATGGAGATGTCTATGTGGCTGATGCTATTGACTATCAGCAACAGGGGATGATTTATCGCTATACGAAAGATGGGGAACTTGTGGATGAGTTTTATGTAGGGATTATTCCCGGAGCATTTTGTTGGAAGTAATCGGTAGAGAAGAATATGAGGAGAAATATATTATTAGTGCAGTTTGTAGGAGTTCTTTTATTACTTCCATCTATAATGAGTGGACAACAACACAGCAGCGACAATAAGAATTGGGCGGAAAAGGGAGTTGTCATTCGTGAAGTGGAAATTTTAGGAAAGCGCCCGATGAAAGATATAGGCGTACAGCAGACCAGATTTGATTCACTTGTGCTTAAGGAGAATATAGCCTTGTCAATGGCGGATATACTCACTTTCAATTCTTCTATTTTTGTAAAAAGCTACGGACGTGCCACGCTTTCTACTGTATCATTTCGGGGAACGTCTGCTTCGCATACACAGGTAACATGGAACGGTATGCGTATCAACAATCCAATGTTGGGGATGACTGACTTTTCGATGATTCCATCTTATTTTATAGATGACGCTTCTTTGCTGCATGGCACTTCATCGGTGAATATGGCTGGTGGTGGTTTGGGAGGATTGGTGAAATTATCTACAGTGCCTGCTCATCAAGAAGGCTTCGGAATGCAATATGTTCAAGGTATCGGTTCATTTAGTACCTTCGATGAGTTTCTGCAATTGAAGTATGGAGATAAACATTGGCAGATCTCGACGCGGGCGGTCTATCAGTCGTCGCCCAATGATTATAAATATCGTAATCATGATAAGAAAGAGAATATTTATGATGATAAATATAATATAATCGAACAGTATTATCCCATAGAACGTAATCGTAGTGGTGCATACAAAGATCTGCACATTTTACAGGAGGTATATTACAATACGGGTAAAGGTGATCGCTTCGGACTGAATGCGTGGTATACTGATTCTAACCGTGAACTGGCATTACTGACGACCGATCAGGGTGATCTTATGGATTTCGAGAACCGACAACGGGAACATACACTGCGAAGTGTTTTATCATGGGATCATACGCGTGAAAACTGGAAAGTATCGGCAAGGGGAGGTTATGTGCATACATGGTTGGCGTACGACTATAAGCGGGATTTGGGAAATGGTATAATGGCTACAATGACCCGTTCACGTAGTAAAGTCAATACTTTCTACGGGCAGTTGGATGGAGAGTATTTTTTCTCAGATAAACTCCTTTTGACGGCGGGTGTGTCGGCTCATCAGCATTTGGTGAATAGTTTGGATAAAGATCTGAATAAAGATGATAATAAGAACGATAAGTATGGTCAGGGAAGGAAGAATGATTCTATTGTTTATTTTGATAAAGGACGTATTGAGTTGTCGGGTAATGTCTCATTGAAATGGCAGCCGGTCAATCGGTTGGGTATGTCATTGGTCCTGCGGGGAGAGATGTTCGGGACTAAATGGGCACCGGTTATTCCTGCCTTTTTTGTAGATTATGTTCTTTCTAAAAGAGGCAATATAATGGCAAAGGCTTCTATTACCCGTAATTATCGTTTTCCGACATTGAATGACCTTTATTTTTTGCCGGGTGGCAATCCGGCATTGAATAATGAAAGTGGATTTACTTACGAAACGGGGCTGTCCTTTTCTGTGGATAAGGATAATGTTTATACATTATCCGGTTCGGCTTCCTGGTTCGATCAACATATAAACGACTGGATTATTTGGCTACCTACGTCGAAGGGATTTTATTCCCCCGTTAATCTTAAAAAAGTACACGCCTATGGCGTGGAAGTACAGGCTGATTATGCAGTTGCAATTGATAAAGCATGGAAGCTTGGATTAAATGGAACATTTGCGTGGACTCCTTCTATTAATGAAGGTGAACCTACGAGCAAGGCTGACCAGTCAGTAGGGAAGCAGTTACCATACATACCCGAATATTCAGCTACGTTATCAGGCAGGCTGACATATCGCAGTTGGGGGCTTCTTTATAAATGGTGTTACTATAGCGAACGTTATACAATGACGAGTAATGCTGTATCCTATACGGGACACCTCCCACCCTATCTCATGAGCAACGTGACCCTTGAAAAAGGATTCTCACTCCGTTGGGCAGATTTATCCTTAAAAGGGACAGTCAATAATCTCTTTGACGAAGAGTATCTTTCGGTATTATCCCGTCCGATGCCGGGAATTAGCTTCGAGTTCTTTATCGGTATAACTCCCAAGTGGGGCAAGAAGAAAAAATAGGTGGGTGATAGCCGGACTCCTGTGCCATGTAGATGTATTATTGGCAGAGTATATATGAAAAAAGGATGCTTTCCGATTGCTTCTTTTAAATATAACTTTTGTATAATGGTGCATCTTTTAGAAAAAAGTCGTATGTTTGCTATCAAACCATAAAACAAAATGTACTATGAGCGGTAATTATGTTATCAATATCGGTCGCCAGTTAGGTAGCGGCGGAAAAGAAATAGGAGAGAAGTTGGCTGCCCGTTTGGGAATCGACTTTTATGATAAGGAACTGATCAATCTGGCTTCCGAAGAGAGCGGCTTATGTAAGGAGTTCTTCGAAAAAGCTGATGAAAAAGCCTCGCAAGGCATTATCGGCGGACTGTTCGGTATGCGTTTTCCTTTCATCAGTGAAGGGGCAATGCCATGTACCAACTGTCTGAGCAATGATGCTTTATTTAAGGTGCAGAGTGATGTTATCCGTCGTCTGGCGGCAGAGAAATCCTGTGTGTTCGTCGGACGTTGTGCCGACTATATTTTACGGGAACATCCCCGTTGTGCAAATGTCTTTATCTCGGCTACTAAAGAAGATCGTATCGCACGGTTATGTCAGATGCATCGTATTGATGAGGAGGCGGCAGAAGAGATGATAGAAAAAGCGGATAAGAGACGTTCGGAGTATTATAATTACTACAGTTATAAGACATGGGGAGCAGCGGCTACTTATCATTTGTGTGTTGATTCCTCTTCTTTGGGAATTGAAGAGACGGTGCGGTTTGTGGAAGAGTTTGTGGCTAAAAAACTACAGATTGGAATGTAATTGAAGAAGAAAACAAAATCCCGATAATAATAAAGCCGGCTAAATTCTTTCTGAATTTGGTCGGCTTTATTTATTAATTAAATTAGTTCGCTTTACATCATCGCCAGTAATATCATCTGTCCCGTCAAGATACGAAGGAACATAGATAATGGATAAACAGTAGAATATCCTACTGCCGGTGCATCACTGGATGTCACCTGATTGGCATAAGCCAATGCGGGAGGGTCCGTATTACTACCGGCTATCAATCCCATCAGAGTGAAGTAGTTTACCTTATAATATAGTCTTGCAATTGCACCGATGATAAGCAACGGGATGACAGTGATCAGGAAACCACAGCCTACATACAGTAAGCCGTCGCCTTCTACAACTGTTTGTACGAAGTTGGCACCCGCATCTATACCTACACTGGCAAGGAATAGCACAATACCGATTTCGCGCAGCATCAGGTTGGCACTCATTGTGGTGTAAGTCACCAAATGAAGTTTGTGTCCGAAACGTCCGATCAGGATAGCTACCACCAGCGGACCGCCGGCCAAACCTAATTTCAGAGGAGTCGGCATACCGGGGAATGCAATCGGGAGACTTCCTAAAAGAATACCTAAGAAGATACCTACGAAGATAGTAACGATATTCGGTGTGTCCAGACGTTTCAGTTGGTTACCCAAAACACCAGCTACACGCTCTACCGCATCTTGCTGACCTACTACCATTACGCGGTCACCTACCTGCAATATCAGGTTCGGATCAGCGAACAGGTCCATACCGGAACGGTTGACACGGGTCACGTTGACACCATACATACTACGGAAGTGCATGGAACCGAGCGTTTTTCCGTTAATTTCCGGTTTAGTAACCAGAATACGGCGGGAAACCATCGGAAGATCCTGCTTCTCCCAGTCCAGTTCGACTTCTTTTCCGATAAATACGGTGATGGCGGGAGCATCTTCTTCCGAACAGACAATAAACAATTGGTCGCCCATATTGAATATCGTTTCGTGGTTCGGAATACTTACGTGTCCTTCGTGACGAATACGGGAGCAAACAAAGTTGCGTCCCAGAAATTCTTTGATTTCAATCAGTGTTTTTCCGCTGATAGACTCATTGCGTACCTCAAGGCTCATCATGTGCGGCTTGTGGTGCGCGTCTCCGCTCTGAGTTTTCAGGCTCTCTTCCTCTTTGGTCATATTGACGCGGAAGATGTAACGGATAGCGATGATAGAACCGATGATACCTACCACACCCAGCGGATACGCACAGGCATAACCCAGTGCAATCTGCGGTCCGTTGTAGCTCAACTGGTTCAGGGCCTCATTGGCGGCACCAAGTCCCGGAGTGTTCGTCACAGCTCCGTAGAGGATACCTACCATCATCGGCAGTTCCACACGACCGTTCCAGAGGTAATAAAGCCCCAATGCAACAGCAATATTTAACACTACGATGCCTACAGCCAACAGGTTCAATGTCATTCCCCCCTTTTTGAAAGAAGAGAAGAACGATGGCCCCACCTGAAGACCGATACAGAATACGAACAAGATCAATCCGAATTCTCGGATGAAATGTAGGATGTGTGTATCGGCTGTGAAGCCGAAATGTCCCATTAGGATGCCGGCAAACAAAACAAATGTGACGCCCAAAGAAACTCCGAATATCTTTATCTTACCAAGATACACGCCGGCAGCCACTACAAATGCGTAGAGGAGCACGATGTGAGCTACGGAGCTGGGGTCCCATAATAAACTTTGTAACCAATCCATAATATAGCAGTTTTTATAATGTTTTTCTAAAAACGAGTGCAAAATTACTCATAACATTGGAGCTAATCAAATAAAAGAAGAACTAAAAATGAAGAATTTCTATGCAGATTGTATGCACTTGACGAATCGGGGCGTCCTGTGCGAATTTTCCCTAAAAAAGAGATTCGTTTTAACTTATTGGTTATATTTGCAGGTCGAACGACTGACATTTAGAAAGAGATAGATAAAAATAAAGACAATATTAATCTTGTTTTAATTTTAAATAAACTATGGCAGACAAAAAAGAAAAACTCTTCTCAGACTTTTCTCCTGTCTCCACCGAACAATGGATGGAGAAGGTTACAGCCGACTTGAAAGGTGCTGATTTTGAGAAGAAGCTCGTTTGGAAGACAAACGAAGGGTTCAAAGTGAAACCTTTCTACCGGATGGAAGATCTGGAGGGTTTGAAAACAACAGATGCACTTCCCGGAGAATTTCCCTATCTGAGAGGCACCAAGAAGAGCAATAATGAGTGGCTGGTTCGCCAGGAAATCAGAGTTGAATGTCCGAAGGAAGCCAATGCCAAAGCACTGGATATTCTGAACAAAGGTGTAGATTCACTTTCTTTCCACGTAAAAGCGAAAGAACTCAATGCGGAATACATTGAAACACTGTTGAATGATATTCAGGCTGAGTGTGTAGAACTGAACTTCTCTACTTGTCAGGGACATGTGGTTGAATTGGCTGGTCTGCTGGTGGCTTATTTCCAGAAGAAGGATTATGACGTGAAGAAACTGAGAGGTTCTGTCAATTATGACTTCTTTAACAAGATGCTGACTCGCGGTAAAGAAAAAGGCGATATGGTTCAAACTGCCAAAGCCCTGATCGAAGCTATCCAACCGCTTCCTTTCTATCGTGTACTGAATGTAAATGCAATCTCGCTGAACAATGCCGGAGCTTACATCTCTCAGGAATTGGGCTATGCATTGGCATGGGGTAATGAATACATGAACCAGCTGACAGACGCAGGTATCCCTGCTGCTACAGTTGCCAAGAAAATTAAGTTCAACTTCGGTATCAGTTCCAACTACTTCCTTGAAATCGCTAAATTCCGTGCAGCACGTATGCTGTGGGCAAACATCGTAGCTTCCTACCATCCTGAATGCCTGCGTGATTGCGACAATAAGGGTGCTAATGGAGAATGTCGTTGTGCTGCGAAGATGGCGGTTCATGCCGAAACTTCCACTTTCAATCTTACTTTGTTTGATGCTCATGTGAACTTGCTTCGTACACAGACTGAAGCGATGAGTGCTGCATTGGCCGGTGTGGATTCAATGACAGTGGTTCCGTTCGATAAGACCTATTCGACTCCGGATGAATTCTCTGAACGCCTTGCACGTAACCAGCAGTTGTTACTGAAAGAAGAATCTCATTTTGATAAGGTGATCGACCCGGCTGCCGGTTCTTATTATATCGAGAACCTGACAGTGTCTATCGCTAAACAAGCGTGGGAACTCTTCCTTGCCGTAGAAGAGGCAGGCGGTTTCTATGCTGCATTGAAAGCCGGTACAGTTCAGGCAGCAGTGAACGAAAGCAACAAGGCCCGTCATAAAGCAGTTGCTCAACGTCGCGAAGTGCTGCTGGGTACCAACCAGTTCCCGAACTTCAATGAAAAAGCAGGCGAGAAACAGCCGATAGAAGCTAAGTGCTGCTGCGGAGGTGATGCTCATACTTGCGAGAAAGATGTGGATACTTTGGTATTCGACCGTGCTGCCAGCGAATTTGAGGCATTACGCCTTGAAACGGAAGCTTCCGGCAAACGTCCGAAAGCGTTCATGCTGACTATCGGTAATCTGGCTATGCGTCAGGCACGTGCGCAATACTCTTGCAACTTCCTCGCTTGTGCCGGATATGAAGTTATTGACAACCTCGGATTCGAAACGGTGGAAGCCGGAGTAGAAGCTGCTATGGCTGCTAAAGCTGACATTGTAGTCCTCTGTTCAAGCGATGACGAATATGCAGAATATGCGGTTCCGGCATACCATGCATTGAACGGCCGCGCTATGTTTATCGTAGCAGGTGCTCCCGCCTGTATGGATGAACTGAAGGCAGCAGGTATCGAGAACTTCATCCACGTGCGTGTCAACGTATTGGATACCTTGAAAGAGTTTAACGCCAAACTATTGAAGTAAGATGAGAAAAGATTTTAAAAACTTAGATATATATGCTGCATTTCAGCCCGCTAACGGTGCTGAATGGCAAAAGGCTAACGGTATTTCCGCTGACTGGAATACACCGGAACACATTGATGTGAAGCCTGTTTATACAAAAGAGGACCTCGAAGGAATGGAACACCTCGGCTATGCTGCCGGACTTCCTCCTTATTTGCGTGGTCCGTATTCAGTGATGTACACTCTTCGCCCCTGGACTATCCGTCAGTACGCTGGATTCTCTACTGCCGAAGAATCAAATGCTTTCTATCGCCGTAACCTGGCTTCCGGTCAGAAAGGTTTGTCCGTAGCATTTGACTTGGCTACTCACCGCGGTTATGACCCCGATCACGAACGTGTGGTAGGTGACGTAGGTAAGGCTGGTGTATCTATCTGCTCGCTCGAAAACATGAAAGTTTTGTTCGACGGTATTCCTTTGAGCAAGATGTCCGTGTCTATGACGATGAACGGTGCGGTACTTCCGATTATGGCATTCTATATCAATGCAGGTCTGGAACAGGGTGCTAAACTCGAAGAAATGGCCGGTACTATCCAGAATGATATTCTGAAAGAGTTCATGGTGCGTAATACCTATATCTATCCGCCTGCATTCTCTATGAAGATTATTTCCGATATTTTCGAATATACTTCGCAGAAGATGCCTAAGTTCAACTCCATCTCTATCTCCGGTTACCACATGCAGGAAGCAGGTGCGACGGCAGATATCGAGCTGGCTTATACGTTGGCCGACGGTCTGGAATATCTGCGTGCCGGAACAGCGGCAGGTATCGATATCGATGCGTTCGCTCCCCGTCTGTCTTTCTTCTGGGCGATTGGTACCAATCACTTCATGGAAATCGCGAAGATGCGTGCTGCCCGTATGTTGTGGGCTAAGATTGTAAAACAATTCAATCCGAAGAATCCGAAATCACTGGCATTGCGTACACACTCTCAGACTTCCGGCTGGTCGCTGACAGAACAAGATCCGTTCAATAACGTAGGACGTACTTGTATCGAAGCTATGGCTGCCGCTTTGGGACATACACAGTCTTTGCATACCAATGCGCTGGATGAGGCTATTGCCCTTCCGACAGACTTCTCCGCACGTATTGCCCGTAATACTCAGATTTATATTCAGGAAGAAACCTATATCTGTAAGAACGTTGACCCATGGGGCGGTTCTTACTACGTAGAAGCTCTGACCAACGAACTGGCTCACAAGGCTTGGGAACGTATCGAGGAAGTTGAAAAACTGGGTGGTATGGCGAAAGCTATCGAAACCGGTATTCCTAAGATGCGTATCGAAGAGGCTGCTGCTCGTACACAGGCCCGTATCGACAGCGGTTCTCAGACTATTGTCGGTGTGAACAAATATCGTCTGGAAAAAGAAGCTCCGATTGATATCCTTGAGATTGATAACACGGCCGTTCGTCTTGAACAGATCGAGAACCTGAAACGTTTGAAAGAAGGACGTAACCAGGCAGAAGTGGACAAAGCACTGGCAGCCATCACCGAATGCGTGGAGACCGGTAAGGGTAACTTGCTGGAACTGGCTGTAGAAGCTGCTCGTGTTCGTGCAACGCTGGGTGAAATCTCCTATGCTTGCGAAAAGATTGTAGGACGTTATAAAGCAATAATTAGAACAATATCAGGCGTGTATTCATCAGAAAGTAAAAACGATGGCGACTTCAAGCGTGCATGTGAACTGGCTGAGAAGTTTGCTAAGAAAGAGGGACGTCAACCTCGTATTATGGTTGCGAAGATGGGACAGGACGGTCACGACCGCGGTGCCAAAGTGGTAGCAACCGGTTATGCAGACTGTGGCTTCGACGTAGACATGGGACCGTTGTTCCAGACTCCGGCGGAAGCTGCTCGCGAAGCTGTAGAAAACGACGTTCACGTAGTAGGTGTTTCTTCATTGGCTGCCGGACACAAGACATTGATTCCGCAGATTATGGAAGAACTGAAAAAGCTGGGTCGTGAAGATATCGTGGTAATTGCCGGCGGTGTTATCCCTGCACAGGATTATGACTTCCTGTATAAGGCAGGTGTAGCTGCTATTTTCGGTCCCGGTACTCCGGTAGCGAAGGCTGCTTGCCAGATTCTGGAAATCCTGATGGATGAAGAATAAACACGGAATTTAATCATTTTTTCTATTTTTTTTATCCCGCCTTATAGCTCCATTCGGGCTGAAGGCGGGATGTTTTTTTCGTCTTTATGCGGTCAGTGAGAAATAATCATGTAACTTTGTAGACTGTTAGTATAAAAACAAGAAGAGAAAAAATGATAGTTTGCATAGCCGAAAAGCCGTCTGTAGCACGTGATATAGCCGAAGTACTCGGCGCTCATACAAGAAAAGAAGGGTATATAGAAGGAAACGGATACCAGGTAACCTGGACATTCGGTCATCTTTGTACCTTGAAAGAGCCGCATGAATACACCCCTAACTGGAAATCATGGAACTTGGGTAGCTTACCGATGATTCCGCCACGGTTCGGCATCAAGCTGATAGAGAACCCTACTTACGAAAGGCAGTTTCACGTCATCGAGGGACTGATGCAGAACGCGGACGAAATCATCAACTGCGGTGATGCCGGCCAGGAAGGAGAATTGATCCAGCGTTGGGTGATGCAGAAGGCGGGTGCCCGCTGTCCGGTGAAACGTCTTTGGATTTCTTCGCTGACAGAAGAGGCGATCCGCGAAGGATTTGCGAAGTTGAAAGACCAGTCGGATTTTCAATCTTTGTATGAAGCGGGACTTTCCCGTGCAATGGGGGACTGGTTGCTGGGGATGAATGCCACCCGTCTTTATACCATCAAATACGGTCAGAACAAACAAGTGCTTTCCATCGGTCGTGTGCAGACTCCCACGCTGGCATTGATTGTCAACCGCCAACTGGAGATCGCCAACTTCCAGCCGAAACAATACTGGGAGCTGAAAACGAATTATCGTGATACCACCTTTTCTGCTCTGATCCGTAAAAGCGATGAAGAAATTGCTGCGGAAGAAGAAAAGAGTGGCGGAAAGAAGAAGATAGACAATCCCGGCATCGACCCTATCGCCAACCGGGAGGAGGGAGAAGCGCTGGTGGAACGCATAAAGGACCTTCCGTTCATTGTCACCAATGTCGGCAAGAAGGATGGAAAGGAATATGCTCCGCGTCTGTTCGACCTGACTTCTCTTCAGGTAGAGTGTAATAAGAAGTTTGCCTATTCTGCCGATGAAACGCTGAAGCTGATTCAGTCGCTTTATGAAAAGAAAGTGGCTACTTATCCGCGTGTCGATACTACTTTCCTGAGTGACGATATTTATCCGAAGTGTCCCGGAATATTGAAAGGTCTTCGGGACTACGAGGTGCTGACTGCTCCTTTGGCGGGTGCTTCATTGCCTAAATCGAAAAAGGTATTTGATAATTCGAAGGTAACAGATCACCATGCCATTATCCCTACAGGCGTTTATGCGCAGAATCTGACGGATATGGAACGTCGTGTCTATGACCTGATAGCCCGTCGTTTTATAGCGGTGTTCTATCCCGATTGTAAGATTTCTACCACTACCGTGATGGGCGAAGTGGACAAGATAGAATTTAAAGTAACCGGCAAACAGATTCTGGAGCCGGGATGGCGCGTCGTTTTTGCCAAAGATGTGAAAGATACTTCCGAAGAAAAAGAGGAAGAGGATGAAAATGTACTTCCTGCCTTTGTCAAGGGGGAGAGTGGTCCTCATGTTCCGGACTTGAATGAGAAGTGGACGCAACCGCCCAGACCTTATACGGAAGCAACATTGCTTCGTGCGATGGAAACAGCCGGAAAGTTGGTGGATAATGACGAACTCCGTGATGCTCTGAAGGAGAATGGTATCGGTCGGCCGTCTACCCGTGCCGCCATTATCGAGACGTTGTTCAAGCGAAACTATATCCGCAAGGAAAGAAAGAACCTGATAGCCACCCCTACGGGAGTGGAACTGGTACAGATCATCCACGAAGAACTGCTGAAATCTGCGGAACTGACCGGTATATGGGAAAAGAAACTACGTGAGATTGAAAAGAAGACATACGATGCCCGTCAATTCCTTGAAGAACTGAAGCAAATGGTATCTGAAATCGTGATGAGCGTACTTTCAGATAATACGAACCGACGTATCACTATTCAGGAGGCAGTTGCCCAAACGGAAGAAAAGGCAAAGAAAGAACCTAAGAAGCGTGAGCGTAAAGCAAGTGCTCCCAAAGAAAAGAAGGCGAAAGCAGAACCGAAAGTTCCTGCATCTTCTCCGTCTCCTGCTCTGACTCCTTCTGCTCCTGCCTCTGCTCCGGCTACCGGTAATGCAGATACTTTTGTCGGACAACCGTGTCCGGTTTGTGGTAAGGGAACCATCATTAAAGGGAAGACAGCTTACGGATGTTCGGAATGGAGAAATGGATGTACTTACCGAAAGAATTTCGAATAGTTTGTGGACAGTGTCTCACATAACAGTGATTTCTCTTTTTTCAAAGAAAAAGAGTCCCTTCTTTTCTGTTCGCACCATAAGGAATTAGATAGCCGTTTTGCTATCACGCTCTCACTATCCACTTGTATCCCTTTATTCATCGATGTTTCAGGGATGGTAGCAAGCGTGGTGGCAAGTATGAGAGCAAACGGTTGCTCTCACTCTGTCTCGTCCTGATTAGTATCGTTTTTGTAATGTTATCTTTTGATTTACAGGATGTTAATGTCTGATGTGTCAGTTATTAACGTTTGATTTCTCAACCATTAATAACTGAGAAATCAGGTATTAAAGACTGAGAAATCATGTATTATTGACCAATAATTGATTTTATGCTTCCTAAGAGAACAGCTCAATCGGAATAACTGATATGGTTAATGTGATTGAAACGTGCAGTCAAGTCAATCAAATCAACAGTACATTCAGATAGTTTCAGACGCTTGAAACTTTTGGTTTCAACCTTTGAAACCAATGGTTTCAAGGCATGAAACTATTAGTTCCAACGCTTGAAACTAAAAGTTTCAAAGGTCGAAACTGGTGATTGATCTATGTAAACCAGTATTATGATAACGGGATTTTACCGTATAGGTATATGCATCCGGGGTGGTCCGATTGTCGGGCCGGATGGACCACCTATACCTCTGTTTTTATCAAAAACGGCATTGCGGAGAATCTCATATATAATACCACCCACATCCAAACCCAGTGTGAACTTATCGAAATGGTAGTAAGGAATCATAACGGGAACCGTTTCCCAACGTCCGCTCATCGCGTCATAGTATCGCTGTACTCCCATTTCCATCCCGAAGCGGTCGGACATATCGACGGACATCGTAGCTCCGTAGCTATGGGTACTCATTCCGTAAGAATTTCCGATGTCGTATGACCCGAAGACCTTGAAGGTGACATGGTCGGAAGGATGATAAAGGAAGGCGCCCGAAGTGCTGAAAGCCTGTCCGGTGATATGGGACATGTTGACCTTCAGCGCATTGGCACGGACTTGTAACTCGAATTGCTCATTGAAAATATGCTGATAACCTAGTGAAGCACTGTTGAAACGCCCGATGCCTGCCATACTTGTCTGGCTTCCGGAACCGAACAGTGCTCCATGATCGAATTGATGCAATACCCCGCCCGTGCTGTAATCACCTCGGAAGAGTAGGGAAGGATTGGTCTGATAAGGTAGGGAAATATCCCTTTTGAGTGAAAAGCGGGGTATATGCTCCAACTGTCCGGGTGAATATAAAGAATATGTAGTGCTCTTTTCTGGAAACAAGTTAATGTTGGCCTGTTTAAGTACGTCGTCCGGCGTTATGGATGCACCGTTACGAAGAATGTGCGTGCTGTCGTTGTTTTCTTGCGCGGAGAGTAACTGCGGAACAAAATACAGCAAAAGAAAGATTCCCAAACGAATCGGAAGCCGTGATATGCTAACTTTTTGTCTCATACGCATTTGCCCTCCTTAGTTTTTATGATAGGTTATGTACAAAAATAATGAAATCCCATTTGAAAAGCAAATAATGTGTAATGTTTCCTTCCATCCGCAGGCTTTTTTAACTCAAATAAGAGCAGATAAGATTTTTTCTGAATAAATTCCCTTTTTTCCCTTAAATTCTTCTCTCTCTCAGGCAATATTCGTTGTATATTTGTTATTATAGATATAAGAGTATCAACTATTTAATTTGGAAGGAATATGAAGAAAAAACTTACGGGTGTTGCATTGGTGTTAGCTGCCGTCTCTTTGATGGGCATACAGCCGGCGGAAGCATGTACGCGTGCCGTATATCTGGGACCGGACGGAATGGTGGTCACTGGTCGCACGATGGACTGGAAAGAAGACATTATGTCAAATATCTATGTGTTTCCACGTGGAATGCAGCGTGCGGGACACAATAAAGAAAAAACAGTAAACTGGACTTCCAAATATGGAAGCGTAATCGCAACAGGCTATGATATAGGTACTTGTGACGGAATGAATGAAAAAGGGCTGGTGGCAAGCCTGCTTTTCCTGCCGGAATCTGTTTATTCACTTCCCGGAGATACCCGTCCGGCAATGGGAATTAGTATCTGGACTCAATATGTACTTGATAATTTTGCAACAGTACGTGAAGCGGTAGATGAAATGAAAAAAGAGACTTTCCGCATTGACGCTCCCCGTATGCCGAACGGTGGACCGGAATCTACTTTGCACATGGCTATTACTGATGAAACGGGTAACACGGCAGTGATTGAATACCTGGATGGCAAACTCAGTATCCATGAGGGGAAAGAATATCAGGTGATGACCAATTCTCCGCGTTATGAATTGCAGTTGGCTGTCAATGATTACTGGAAAGAAGTGGGCGGATTACAGATGTTGCCGGGAACGAACCGTTCGAGCGACCGTTTTGTGCGTGCCTCTTTCTACATTCACGCCATTCCGCAGACTGCCGATGCAAAGATAGCCGTCCCCAGTGTGCTGAGTGTGATGCGCAATGTCTCCGTTCCGTTTGGTATCAATACACCGGAGAAGCCTCATATTTCTTCTACTCGCTGGCGTTCCGTTTCCGATCAGAAGAATAAAGTGTATTACTTTGAATCTACTTTAACTCCGAACCTGTTTTGGCTGGATTTGAAGAAGATTGATTTTAGTCCGAAGGCTGGGGTGAAGAAGTTGTCCCTGACCAAAGGAGAAATTTACGCAGGAGATGCCGTGAAGGATTTGAAGGATAGTCAATCATTTACCTTCCTTTTCGAAACTCCGGTGATGTAATTGTTAGTTATGTGGTAAGATGTCTTTTTTTGAATAAAAAGGAACGGTAGGCAAAGGATTTATCCGCTTGTCTACCGTTCTTCTTTTAATTTCGTGTCCTGCGTGCGGCTATAGGCAGCCTTTATCTTTTCGCATATTCCTGATGGAACTCAATCACTGCCTCTATTCCTTTCCGGAATATGTCCAGCGAGAAGTTTTCGTTGGGTGAATGGATCGCATCCGATTCAAGTCCGAAGCCCATCAATACGGTTTTGGTTCCTAATACCTGTTCGAATGTCGAAATGATAGGAATACTTCCGCCACGACGTACTGCCAGCGGTTTTTTGCCGAAAGCTATCTCAAAACCTTTTTCCGCAGCCTGATAGGCAGGAAGGGAAATCGGGCAGACATATCCCTGTCCTCCGTGCATTGGGGTTACTTTTACCTGTACGGTGTCGGGAGCCATTTGTAAGATATAATCTGCAAACATCTGCGAAATCTTGTGATGATCCTGATGCGCAACCAGTCGGCAGGAAACTTTCGCATACGCTTTCGAGGGAAGGACTGTCTTGGAGCCTTCACCTGTATATCCTCCCCAAATGCCGCATACATCGAAAGACGGGCGGCAACTGTTGCGTTCCAGTGTGCTGTATCCCTTTTCTCCGAAGAGTTCTTTCACTCCGATGGCTTCTTTGTATTTCTTCTCATCGAACGGAATATGGGCGATCATTTCCCGTTCTGCTTGCGGTACTTCTTCTACGTCATCGTAGAATCCGGGGACGGTGATTCTTCCGTCTTTATCTGTTACTTTGCTGATTATTTCGCAAAGCACATTGATCGGATTAGCTACCGCACCTCCGAAGTGTCCCGAATGCAGGTCACGGTTCGGTCCGGTCACTTCTATTTCCCAGTAAGCCAGTCCGCGCAGACCGGTGGTGAGGGATGGAAGTTCGGCACCCAGCATGCTGGTATCCGAAACCAGGATAACGTCTGCTTTCAACAGCTCTTTATGCTCTTCGCAGAAGGCTTCCAGGCTGGGAGAGCCGATTTCCTCTTCTCCTTCGAAGATAAACTTGACGTTATTTTTCAGCAGTTCGTTCTTGACGAGATATTCGAAGGCTTTGACCTGGATAAAGGATTGTCCTTTGTCATCATCCGCTCCGCGTGCCCAGATGTATCCGTCCCGTACTTCGGGTTCGAAGGGCTGGCTTTTCCACAGTTCCAGCGGTTCGGCAGGCATTACGTCGTAGTGGGCGTAGACCAATACTGTTTTGGCATTCGGGTCAACGATCTTTTGTGCGAAAACAATCGGGTTACCCTTGGAAGGCATCACCAATGCTTCATCCACTCCGGCTTCGAGCAGTAGTTGTGCCCAGCGTTGGGCGCAAGCCAGCATATCGTCGTGATGTTCCGGCAGGGCGCTGATACTGGGAATACGGATGAGGCTGAACAGGTCCTCCATAATCTTCGGTTCGTTCGCTGCGATATATTTTTGAATTTCGTTCATAATGAATAGTTTACTGGCGGTTATTTAGCCTATGTGCCAATAGCCTGACAGATTTTTAGTGCAGGTATTGGCACATGGGTAGATTGACATATTGATACTTATTAAAGCTGCGTTGTCTTATCCAACAGATAATAATCAAGGATGGTCATGGCAGCCATTGCTTCTACGATAGGCACGGCACGTGGCAGTACACAGGCGTCATGACGTCCGCGGGCTTTCAGTGTCGTATCTACGCCGTCGATGTTCACCGTTTCCTGCTCCATCAGCAGGGTAGCAATCGGTTTGAATACTACACGGAAGTAAATATCCTGTCCGTTACTGATTCCTCCCTGAATACCTCCGGAGTGGTTGGTATGCGTTTCAATCCGTCCGTTGTTGTTGAAGAATACGTCGTTCTGCTCGGAGCCTTTCATCTTCAGTCCCTTGAATCCTTCTCCATATTCGAAGGCTTTGGCGGCATTGATACTGAGCATGGCGTTGCCCAAGGCGGCGTGCAGTTTGCCGAACACGGGTTGCCCCAATCCGATAGGACATCCTTTGATGACACAGGTCAGCGTACCTCCGATGGTATCGCCTTCGCCTTTTACCTTATATATAAGGTCTGCCATTTCCTTCGCCTTTTCAGGGTCCGGACAACGTACATCGTTTGTTTCGATCAGGTCGAGATCATAGTCGGAATAAGTGCCTTCCAATTTGATGGCACCGACTTGCGATGTATAAGCTGTGATGCTGATTCCTAACTGGCGAAGGGCTAATTTAGCCAATGCGCCGGCTACTACGCGTGAAATAGTCTCGCGGGCAGAAGAACGTCCGCCACCGCGATGATCACGGATGCCGTACTTCACTTTGTAGGTGTAATCCGCATGTGAAGGGCGGTATACCTCTTTCAGGTTATTGTAGTCATTGGAATGTTGATTCTCGTTCCAAACGATAAATCCGATAGGACATCCGGTTGATTTGCCTTCGAAGATGCCTGAAAGAAACTCCACTTTATCCGCTTCCTTGCGTGGTGTGGTGAGGATGGATTGTCCCGGACGGCGTCGATTTAGTTCTTGTTGTACAAATTCTTCGTCGATTGTGATTCCGGAAGGAAATCCGTCAATTACTCCCCCAACTCCTTTTCCATGAGACTCGCCGAAGCTGGTGAGCCGAAAGATGTTGCCAAATGAATTAAACATAGTTGTGGCTTTTTTAAAATTACTCTATGCAAATATAACAAAGTTTTCGATAAGAAGGTTGTGAATTCAAAATATCTTCGGAAAAGGAAGCAAATTGAACCTTTTTTCCTCTTTTTAGTTTATAAATGACGATTATTTAATAACTAAACCCGAAAATTATGAAAAAGAATCTATTGTATTTGTGGGCATTGATATGCTCTGTCTCTCTTTTGACGGCTTGTAGCAGTGATGATGATAATACGGTCAATGATGAAACGACTCCTCCGGAAGAAGAGGCTGTGGTGACTGCTCCCGATGTGGTGGGAACGTATTGGGGAAATCTCGATATTTCAATGCTGCCCGATGGCTCCGACCAGGAAGTTGTGATTGCCGACGGACTTCCGAAGTTTATTACTTTCTCTCAGGTCAGTGATACGGAAGTAAAGATGGAACTGAAGGAATTTGAACTGTTTATAAACGGAAACATATTAAAGTTCGGCGATATCGTAATAGACAAGTGTGCAGTGAAAAAGGAAACGGACGCTTCGACTTTCACCGGACAGCAAGACCTTACTTTTCAGGGGGATGCCGCTGCTTTGGGTACCTGTGCCACCAGTATAGAAGGAACGGTGCAAAGTGGAAATGCTACAATGAATATTTAGGTAAAAGTACCTGCATTGAAGCAGACCGTGAAAGTTGCTTTCTCCGGTGTGAAGCAGGTGGAGGAATCCGGTAAGGATTAATCCGTCTTTGGTCAGCTAGAAAGCATATCCGAATCCGATATTCAAGTAGATCGGATACATAGCAAAAGTAATGGTCTGAAAGTCATTTCTGAAGATATCATTCAATCCCCAGGTGAGGTCTGCATATATATTGAGATGTTTGAATGCTCTCCATCCGGCTCCTATTTGCAGGCCCCACTGAAAATGTCTCAGGTCGTCCGAGAAGTCATAAGTAGCGATTTTACCATCCGTAAATTCGACTTTGGGGCCTACGGGGTCGCCTTCACGCAGGTATCCTTCATATACGTGCCCCGAAAATTCTCTTGAAAGCAGATACGAAAAATAAGGTCCGGCTTTAATATTCCAACGGTTGCTCAACTTGTAAGTAGCCATTAGAGGAATTGTCAGTCCGGAAGTGTGGACTTTGGTTTTGACTCCTCCTGTCCAGACACCGCTGATTCTTTCTCCTCCCTGTCCGAGGATTTCCATATTATAGTTTTTGACGGTGGCTTCCGTTGTCATGGCTTTATTCTCCAGCCGCAGCCCTACAATGACTCCGAGCTTGTTTTGAACGGCAAACCATTTGGTTACTTCTCCTCCGATGCTGATAGCCAGCGTTGGGTTGTAGCCGTCAATCGAACGGATTTCGACAGGCAGCGGGAGCGGGGCTGTACCGCCGATGCTGAACCCTGCTTTGATTTCATATTCCAGTCCGTGAAGAGCGGAGCGAATAAGTGTTTCGTTTCTGTCAACCTGTGAATAGCCGGGGAGGGCTATCACCAGACAGGCGAGTAAACTGAATATATAGGAATGGATTTTCATCTTTTCATTATTATTAAATCATTAGTTATTTCATTATAGTTGCTCTGTTCTGCCTTCCATAGCTGCTATCAGATCGTTGGTCGAATGGAATCAGTCTTCCGAGCGATAGATTAGTTCGACTTCATCAATCAACAATGTACTTCCGATAGCTCCGTTAAAATGATCTCCTTCCAGACTGGAAGTGAATACGATAGCTACATTATACTTGCCTGCTGTTAGCTTCTCTTTATCTATGTATTTTCCGGATAACATATGGAAGGGAAGTTTAAAGTATGTCCACTCGTCCGTCTCTTTGGCGTCGTCAATGCGTGCTATTGAAACCAGGTTGGGACTGGTGAAAGCATTCGTTCCGTCAAGAGTCGGCACAGATTCACTGGTCTCATACATGATGGCATAAATATCGCATATATCCCGTTTGCCACTGACGGGTTTGCCGCCTTCTGTAAACTGATCTCCGGCTTTATACTTGTAATAGCCTGCCAGATAAGTTGGTATATGCCGGAAAGGCAGACCGAATTTGGTCGCTTTCAGTGGATTGCTCATTGCATTTCCTACATCAAAAGAGCCGATAAACAGGTTCCCGGCTGCGATAGGCATTCCCATAATGCTACCGAAGAATCCGGTACTGCGGGTTACTAAGGACAGGCATTTTCCGGTTTTTCCGTTTGCAAACTGAAAAGTCGGATAGTCGTCGGCTGTCTTGGGAACTCCGGTCATTGCATAACCTGCGTTTCCGCTGGCCCATTCCATCACCACTTTTTCTCCTTCCCGTTCTACGAAGATGTAGTATTTCTGTCCGCCGAGCGTATCCTCAAAATTGTAAATAGTAGCAAGTTCCGTATCAATAACGGATACGGTGTACTTCTTCTTCCAAAAGCCATCGGCAGCCGTAACGGTATATTGCTGAGGCGAATGGAAATCTCTAGCCGTCCCACTGGGAGGATCGATAGTGGCTCCCGGAGTCAATGTAAATTCGGGTGCAAGGGATGAAATGTCCGTTCCCGGTCCTACAAATATATTGATGGAATTATTAGTGATAATCGGACTCGTTGTCATGACTACTCCCGGCAATCTGCAACTGAGTATGTCTGCCTCTGCATTGGGAGCTTCTTCGCGAATGCAAGAAGAAGAGAAAATGGCTAGCAGCAAATAAAGAATACCGTGTTTTGCTTTCATTTTTCTACTATTCTAACTGTTAAAGTTCGGTTCTTGGAAGATTTTATAACAATTTGCAATTTTATTTGTTCACTAATGGATGTTTGATAAAAAAGAATTTTCTACTTTTGTGGAAACTAAAGCCTTATAGGGTATGATTGAATCGGAAAGAAAACAGATAATAGACTTGATCAAAAAAGAGGTGATTCCGGCGATAGGGTGTACGGAACCCATTGCGGTAGCGCTTTGTGTAGCTAAAGCTGCTGAAACATTAGGAATGAAACCGGAAAAGATTGAGGTGTTATTGAGTGCCAATATATTAAAGAATGCAATGGGAGTCGGTATCCCCGGCACAGATATGGTCGGACTTCCTATAGCTGTAGCCTTGGGAGCGTTGATCGGCCGATCGGAATATCAATTGGAAGTGTTGAGAGACTGCACACCGGAGGCAGTAGAACAAGGCAAACTGTTTATCGCAGAGAAGCGAATCTGTATTTCTCTCAAAGAAGATATTACGGAAAAACTGTACATCGAAGTAATCTGCACAGCCGGCAGCCAAAAAGCGACGGCTGTGATTGCCGGCGGACATACTACCTTTGTCTATATAGCTACGGATGAAAAAGTACTGCTTGACAAGCAACAGACTGCCAATGAAGAGGAAGAAGACGCTTCACTGGAACTGAATCTGCGCAAAGTCTATGATTTTGCCCTGACATCCCCTCTGGATGAAATCCGTTTTATTCTCGATACGGCACGTCTGAACAAAGCAGCCGCCGAGCAAGCCTTTAAAGGTAATTATGGGCATTCTTTAGGTAAGATGCTCCGTGGAACGTATGAACATAAAGTGATGGGTGACAGCGTATTCTCTCATATACTATCTTATACTTCCGCCGCTTGCGACGCCAGAATGGCCGGTGCAATGATTCCCGTCATGAGTAACTCCGGCAGTGGCAATCAGGGCATATCCGCCACACTTCCCGTTGTCGTATTTGCCGAAGAAAATGGTAAAACCGAAGAGGAACTGATCCGCGCCTTGATGCTGAGTCATCTCACTGTAATCTATATTAAACAAAGTCTGGGACGTCTCTCTGCCTTGTGTGGCTGTGTAGTAGCTGCCACGGGTTCCAGTTGCGGAATCACCTGGCTGATGGGTGGAAACTATAATCAGGTAGCCTTTGCCGTTCAAAACATGATTGCCAACCTGACGGGAATGATTTGCGACGGTGCAAAACCGAGCTGCGCACTCAAAGTAACAACCGGAGTCTCAACAGCCGTATTATCTGCTATGATGGCAATGGAGGACCGTTGTGTGACTTCTGTAGAAGGCATTATTGACGAAGATGTCGATCAAAGCATTCGTAACTTGACAAGAATCGGCTCGCAGGCCATGAACGAAACGGATAAGATGGTGCTTGATATCATGACGCACAAAGGAGGATGTTAACAGGTAATAAGTAACAGGTAATAAGTAACAAGTAATAAGTAATAGCCGGAATAACGGCATAAAAAAAGTATTAAGTATTAACTTCCGCCTATATCCGCATGGAATTAATACTTAATACTTATTACCTATTACTTAAAATTAGTGGCAGTGTCCGCCTTCGCAACCGCAGTCATCGCCACAGTCGCCACAGTCGCTGCCGCAGCTGTCGCATCCGCAACCGCAACCTTCACCGCTCATCATCTTCACCAGTTCCTGAATTTCTTCGTTGGTAGCAGGACGGCTTTCGATTACTTCACCTTCAAAGATCAGGTCAGCGCCTGCCAATGGGTGGTTAAGGTCAACTACTACTACATCCGGTTTGATTTCTACGACGCTGGCGTTTACGCGTTGACCGTCTCCGGTCATCAAAGGTACAATGCTGCCTTCTGTTACGCGTTCGCTGTCGAACTTGCCATCTATTTCAAAGATATTTTTAGGAAGATCAAATACATGTTGCTCATCGTAGGCTCCGTAAGCTTCATCTGCCGGAATGGTAAAATCGAATTTATCACCCTTAGAAAGAGCTGTTATCTGGTTCTCGAAGCTTTCGAGCGTTGTGCCTAATCCTGAAATGAACTGAAAAGGATGTTCTGCATTTGTTTCTTCGAACAATTCTTTTTCACCATCTTCCACTGTATATAGCTTATATGCAACGGTGATGTACTTGTTTTCTACTGTTTCCATCTGATATTTATAGTTTCTAATTAATAAATCCCTTATTTAGGGTGGACAAAGATACGAATAATTTGCTTGCTACCGGGTGCATACGGAGTAAATTTCAGATTATTAAGCGCTTTTGTCAGAAATGGACAGTCATTCTCTACTAACTGATAGTTGCAAATTCAACCTTTAAGTGATAAAATTTAGGTTTATTACCGTTCTTTTCTTACGATTATTCGCTTTTTAGTGATTTTTTTCTTCGATTTGTTTGGAGATAATAAAAAAGCCCTTACCTTTGCAGCACGAAAATAAAGAAAAGAAGATATGAATATGTTACATACATCTATTAACCTAGCAGTCCTGCATATTATTCGCGTCGTGGTGGTCCCATCAAGAGCGTGAGAAAGGTTTTTGTGTTGTATGTGTTCGTACCATAAAAGATAGAATTTAGAGCCTTTCTCACTTGTGTGAGGAAGGCTCTTTAATTAAAAGATAGATTGAAATGAAAAAGCAATTACGCAGTTCGTTTAGTACACAAGGCCGTCGGATGGCGGGAGCCCGTGCATTGTGGGCAGCCAACGGCATGAAGAAGAACCAGATGGGTAAACCCATTATCGCTATCGTCAATTCGTTCACACAGTTTGTCCCGGGGCATGTACACCTACATGAAATCGGTCAGCTGGTGAAGGCAGAGATTGAGAAGCTAGGATGCTTCGCTGCGGAATTCAATACAATAGCTATCGACGACGGTATAGCAATGGGACATGACGGTATGCTTTATTCGCTTCCTTCACGTGATATCATTGCAGACAGCGTAGAATATATGGTCAATGCGCACAAGGCGGATGCAATGGTATGTATCAGCAACTGCGATAAGATTACCCCAGGGATGCTGATGGCTGCCATGCGCCTGAATATCCCTACCGTATTTGTATCCGGCGGACCGATGGAAGCCGGAGAGTGGAACGGTCAGCATCTGGACTTGATCGATGCCATGATTAAATCAGCGGACGACAGTGTAAGCGATCAGGAAGTAGCGAATATCGAACAGAATGCCTGTCCTACCTGCGGATGTTGTTCCGGAATGTTTACGGCAAACTCGATGAACTGTCTGAATGAAGCTATCGGCTTGGCTCTTCCGGGAAACGGCACAATCGTGGCTACGCACGAAAATCGTACGAAACTGTTTGAAGATGCTGCCAAACTGATTGTGGAAAATGCAATGAAATATTATGAAGAAGGTGACGAAAGTGTACTTCCCCGCAGCATAGCTACCCGTCAGGCATTCCTCAATGCCATGACGCTGGATATTGCGATGGGCGGTTCTACCAATACGGTGCTTCACCTGTTGGCCGTGGCACATGAGGCAGGAGTCGATTTCAAGATGGACGACATCGATATGCTGTCACGCAAGACACCCTGCCTGTGTAAAGTCGCTCCGAATACTCAAAAATATCATATTCAGGACGTTAACCGTGCGGGTGGCATCATTGCTATCCTGGCAGAGTTGGCAAAAGGCGGTCTGATTGATACTTCCGTTCTCCGTGTGGATGGCATGTCGCTGGCGGAAGCGATCGATCAATATTCAATTACCAGCCCGAACGTTACGGAAAAAGCAATGAGCAAATATTCAAGTGCGGCAGGAAACAGATTCAATCTCGTACTTGGTTCTCAGGGAGCTTATTATCAGGAATTAGATAAAGATCGCGCGAACGGATGTATCCGTGGTCTGGAGCACGCCTATAGCAAGGACGGAGGCCTGGCGGTACTGAAAGGAAATATCGCTCAGGACGGTTGCGTAGTAAAAACGGCGGGTGTAGACGAAAGCATCTGGAAGTTTACCGGACCTGCCAAAGTATTCGACTCACAAGAAGCAGCCTGTGAAGGCATCCTCGGAGGCCGAGTCGTCAGCGGCGACGTTGTCGTCATCACGCACGAAGGTCCGAAGGGCGGTCCCGGTATGCAGGAAATGCTTTACCCGACTTCTTATATCAAATCCCGTCACCTCGGCAAAGAATGTGCCTTGATTACCGACGGACGTTTCAGTGGTGGAACTTCCGGATTGAGTATCGGACACGTTTCTCCCGAAGCCGCTGCCGGAGGTAATATAGGAAAAATAGTAGATGGAGATATCATCGAAATCGACATTCCCGCCCGAACGATTAACGTGCGACTAACAGATGAAGAACTGGCTGCCCGCCCGATGACTCCCGTCACCCGTGACCGTTACGTGCCGAAGAGCCTGAAAGCATACGCCAGCATGGTAAGCTCTGCCGATAAGGGAGCAGTGAGATTAATAGACTGATCCACTTCATTATCCATTATGAATCATCCATTATCCATTAAAGAACTATGAGTAAGGACTTAATAACAGGCGCAGAGGCAATGATGCGTTCTCTGGAACATCAGGGAGTGACTACCATTTTCGGTTATCCCGGCGGTTCCATCATGCCTACGTTCGATGCCCTGTACGACCATCAAAATACATTAAACCATATCTTGGTTCGCCATGAACAGGGAGCTGCCCATGCGGCACAAGGCTACGCCCGTGTATCGGGTAAAGTCGGTGTTTGCTTGGTGACAAGCGGCCCCGGAGCAACCAATACGATCACAGGTATTGCAGATGCAATGATAGACAGTACGCCTATCGTTGTCATTGCAGGACAGGTGGGAACAGGCTTTCTTGGAACAGACGCTTTTCAGGAAGTCGATCTCGTAGGTATCACTCAGCCAATCGCTAAATGGAGCTATCAGATTCGCCGTGCCGAAGACGTAGCCTGGGCAATAGCACGTGCTTTCTACATTGCCAGTAGTGGTCGTCCCGGTCCGGTGGTACTCGACTTTGCCAAGAATGCGCAGGTTGAAAAAACGAAATACGAGCCGACAAAGCAGGAGTTTATCCGCAGCTATGTTCCGGTTCCCGATACAGACGAAGAATCGGTAAAGGCTGCCGCCGAACTGATCAATAACGCCGAACGCCCGCTTGTCTTGGTAGGACAGGGAGTGGAACTGGGAAGCGCTCAGGAAGAACTGCGTACCTTTATCGAAAAGGCGGATATGCCCGCAGGTTGTACCTTGCTCGGACTTTCCGCATTGCCTACCGACCATCCGTTGAATAAAGGAATGCTGGGTATGCACGGAAATCTGGGACCGAATATCAATACTAACAAATGTGATGTACTGATTGCTGTCGGTATGCGTTTCGACGACCGTGTGACCGGTAATCTGGCTACTTACGCCAAACAAGCGAAAGTGATCCATTTTGATATTGATCCGGCGGAAGTAAATAAGAATGTAAAGGTAGACATTGCCGTTTTGGGCGACTGCAAAAAGACGCTGGCTGCTGTGACCGGACTGCTGAAAAAGAACCGGCACACTGAGTGGGTCGATAGTTTCAAGGAATATGAAGCGGTAGAGGAAGAAAAAGTCATTCGTCCCGAACTTCATCCTGCAACGGATTCACTGAGTATGGGCGAAGTGGTGCGTGCGGTAAGCGAAGCGACCCGTCACGAAGCCATATTGGTGACAGATGTAGGTCAGAATCAGATGATCTCTGCCCGCTACTTTAAATATACCAAGGAACGTAGTATCGTTACTTCGGGCGGACTCGGCACGATGGGTTTTGGCCTTCCGGCAGCTATCGGAGCTACTTTCGGCCGTCCCGACCGCATGGTATGCGTATTTATGGGTGACGGCGGACTGCAAATGAATATTCAGGAGCTGGGTACGATTATGGAACAGAAAGCTCCGGTGAAGATTATCTGCCTGAACAATAATTATCTCGGCAACGTGCGCCAATGGCAGGCCATGTTCTTTAATCGCCGTTATTCATTTACTCCGATGCTGAATCCGGATTACATGAAAATCGCTTCCGCCTACGATATTCCTTCCAAACGTGTCTTTTCACGGGAGGAATTGAAAGCGGCCATCGACGAAATGCTCTCGACAGACGGGCCGTTCCTGCTCGAAGCCTGTGTGGTAGAAGAAGGCAATGTCCTCCCGATGACCCCTCCGGGCGGTTCAGTCAATCAGATGTTGCTGGAATGTTAATCCTTAATTTAGAAAGTTATGAGTGATAAGACATTATATACGATTATAGTTCATTCTGAAAATATAGCCGGATTGCTGAATCAGGTGACCGCTGTATTTACCCGTCGGCAAATAAACATCGAGAGTTTGAACGTTTCTGCTTCTTCCATTAAAGGAGTACATAAATATACGATCACAGCGTGGACTGATAAGGACACTATCGAAAAGGTGGTGAAGCAGATCGAAAAGAAGATTGATGTGATTCAGGCGCACTATTTTACGGAAGACGAGATTTATTTCCATGAGATAGCCTTATATAAGGTATCTACTCCTGCTTTTCAGGAGACTCCGGAAGCATCTAAAGTGATCCGCAGATATAATGCCCGCATTGTAGAGGTGAATCCGGTATTCTCTATCGTTGAGAAGAACGGCATGAGTGAAGAGATTACTTCCCTTTACGAAGAACTTCGGGCTTTGAAATGCGTTCTGCAATTTGTCCGTTCGGGTCGTGTGGCTATTACTACCAGCTGTTTCGAACGTGTGAATGAGTTCCTGGACGGACAGGAAGCGAAGTATAAGCAAAGTAAAAAGGAACAGGAGTAATGAGTGAAGAAAATAAAATAGGGACTTATCAGTTTGTGGCAGAGCCGTTCCACGTAGATTTTAACGGCCGCCTGACAATGGGCGTGCTGGGAAATCATCTGCTGAATTGCGCAGGTTTTCATGCCAGCGACCGTGGATTTGGTATTGCTACGCTGAACGAGGACAATTACACATGGGTGCTTTCCCGTCTGGCGATCGAGCTGGACGAGATGCCTTACCAATACGAGAAGTTCTCGGTTCAGACATGGGTGGAGAATGTCTATCGTCTCTTTACCGACCGTAACTTTGCTGTCATTGACAAGGATGGAAAGAAGATCGGCTATGCCCGTTCCGTATGGGCGATGATCAATCTGAATACCCGTAAGCCTGCCGATCTGTTGGCATTGCATGGAGGAGGCATCGTCGATTATATATGCGATGAACCCTGCCCGATAGAAAAGCCTTCGCGTATCAAGGTGACAAGCAATCAGCCTGTTGCGACGCTGACGGCAAAATACAGTGATATCGATATTAACGGACACGTAAACAGTATTCGTTATATCGAGCACATACTTGACTTGTTTCCGATAGAACTGTATCAGACGAAACGTATCCGCCGGTTTGAAATGGCGTATGTGGCTGAAAGTTATTTCGGAGATGAACTCTCTTTCTTCTGTGATGAAGCGAATGAAAACGAGTTTCATGTAGAGGTGAAGAAAAACGGCAGCGAGGTAGTATGCCGTTCCAAAGTGATATTTGAATAATATAGAGTATAAAATCAATTAATAACAGATGGCGCAAGTCATCAAAACAAAAAAACAAAAAAAATGGCACAGTTGAATTTTGGCGGAACTGTAGAAAATGTAGTTATCCGTGATGAATTTCCATTGGAAAAAGCTCGTGAAGTATTGAAAAATGAAACAATCGCTGTAATCGGTTATGGCGTACAAGGTCCCGGACAGGCTCTGAACCTTCGTGATAACGGTTTCAATGTAATCGTTGGTCAACGCCAGGGAAAGACATATGACAAAGCGGTTGCTGACGGATGGGTTCCGGGTGAAACTTTGTTCAGTATTGAAGAAGCTTGCGAAAAAGGTACGATCATTATGTGCCTGTTGTCTGATGCAGCAGTAATGTCTGTATGGCCTACTATCAAGCCTTACCTGACTGCAGGAAAAGCTCTTTATTTCTCTCATGGTTTTGCTATTACATGGAGTGACCGCACAGGTGTAGTTCCTCCTGCAGATATCGACGTAATCATGGTTGCTCCTAAAGGTTCGGGTACATCCTTGCGTACTATGTTCCTTGAAGGTCGCGGCTTGAACTCTTCTTACGCTATCTATCAGGATGCAACAGGCAACGCTATGGACAGAACAATCGCACTGGGTATCGGTATCGGTTCAGGTTATTTGTTCGAAACAACTTTCATCCGTGAAGCTACTTCCGACCTGACAGGCGAACGTGGTTCACTGATGGGAGCTATCCAGGGTCTGTTGCTGGCACAATACGAAGTGTTACGTGAAAACGGTCACACTCCTTCCGAAGCATTCAACGAAACTGTAGAAGAGCTGACTCAGTCATTGATGCCGTTGTTTGCAAAGAACGGTATGGACTGGATGTATGCTAACTGCTCTACTACAGCTCAACGTGGTGCTCTCGACTGGATGGGCCCCTTCCACGATGCTATCAAACCGGTAGTTGAAAAGTTGTATCACAGTGTGAAGACTGGTAACGAAGCACAGATTTCAATCGACTCTAACTCCAAACCGGATTATCGTGAGAAACTGGAAGAAGAACTGAAAGCATTGCGCGAAAGCGAAATGTGGCAGACTGCCGTAACAGTTCGTAAACTTCGTCCGGAAAATAACTAATCAGACTTATACTATATAAGTTTTTCAAGAGGCGGGAAAATCATCTTTTCCCGCCTCTTCTATGTGTATACCACTCTTTTGAACGACAGAATAAGGATGAAAGTAGCAAAAAAGATTAAAAGACATGGGTAGTATGGATGAAAAAAAGCATTTATTGTTACCTTTGCGTCAACAAATAAAACAGAATGAGCAATGAAGACACTTTTTACTTTCAGAAGATCGGTACGTGTGCAGATGATTTCTTCTTTAATAAATAGTATATCAGAACGTTACATCAAAAGATATTTAAGTTATTCTCTACCGAATGGTAGGAGTAATGCCATTTCAAGTCCTTTTAATATTTCGTGTTCTATTAGTAATTCATGGGTATGATGCAGAATTTCATTCTGTAGCAGGAATGAGTATGCGTTAAATTGTATTTAAGACAGAGCTTTTGGAACAGAATTTAGTGGGAAAATAACATTGTTTGTTTTGTTTGTAAGTGGGAGTCCTCTTTCGTGAGAAAGGGGGCTTCCTTGTATTTTATCCCTATGATTCAGGAAGATACCGCTTCCTGCCGGATATACTGTATCAGTTTCCGGTAGAACGCATGCTTGGCAAGCGTCGTTGCATCCCCTAAAATCACGAGTTTCATCCGGGCGCGGGTAATGGCTACGTTCATTCGTCTTAAATCATTCAGAAAACCGATCTGTCCGTCCTCATTCGCCCGGACAAGGCTGATAAATACGACATCCCGTTCCTGTCCCTGAAAGCCGTCTACCGTGTTGACCGTGATGAGGCTGCGGAAAGGGCGTAGAAAACTGCTTCCCCTGATTTTACTTCTCAGATATTGCACTTGCGCCTTGTAGGGCGAAATCAGACCGAAGTCGATGCTCTCGTTCAGGATGCGTGCTTTGCCGATCCGGTTGATATAGGCTTCCAGTTCTTGTAGTAACAGGTTGGCTTCCTGCTTGTTGATGCGTCCGAAGCTCTCGCCTACAAACTCTTCGTGGAAGTCCATTTCCGAGGTATCTACCCAGTTCATGGGAGTGTCGAAGTCAAGGATACCCCGGTTGCGCACTTCCGGTGCGGCTTCCAGTTCACCGTTGTAGAACCATTCGGAGGGAAAGCGCATGATTGCTTCGTGCATCCGGTATTGCATTTTGAGCAGCGAGACGGCAGAAGGTTTTTGCTGCACGACCTTTTCCATTAAAGTGTGGTCCAGTCCGCCACGGGCGGCTTCGATACATTTGATTGTAGGAGGGAGCTGGCAATGGTCGCCGGCAAGAATCACACGGTCGGCCTTTCGGATGGCGATCCAACAAGCGGCTTCGAGTGCCTGGGCGGCTTCATCGATAAATAAGGTGGGGAAACGCCTTCCGTTGAGCAAACGGTGATTGCTGCTGACCAGCGTGGAAGCAATCACACGGGCACTGTCGAAAAGATCGGCGTTGATCAGGATTTCCAGTTCGGTGGCACGGTCGCGGAGGCGGCTCATCCGGCTGCGCATTCCTTCCCTTTCGGAGTAACTTCCCCGACGCATCCGGCTGCCCATTTCACGGATCGATTTTCGGATTCCCCAAAGTTCGGGGTAGGCAGGATGATTCTCAAAGCGGCGTTCGTAGGTGAAAGAAAGCATTTTGTCATTAACACGTGTAGGGTTACCAATGCGGAGCACAGGCACACCCCGGTCCACCAGTTTCTCGCAAATCCAGTCTACGGCCGTATTACTTTGGGCGCAGACCAGCACCTGCGGTTCGCGGTGAAGCGTTTCGTAAATGGCTTCCACGAGCGTGGTAGTCTTTCCCGTTCCCGGAGGGCCGTGAACGATGGCGACATCGCGTGTGCATAACACTTTGTTTACGGCTGTTTCCTGCGTGCTGTTCAGCCACGGGAAACGGACGGGATATAATTCGCGGAATCCCGGCTTTTGTGTTCCCAGCAAGGTGTCCCGGAGTTCGGCAAGGCGGTTGCCTTTGGCGCGGATCGTGTCTTCCAGCGCTTCGAACATGGCACGATAGGACGTTTCATCGAAATAAAGTTGTACACCCAGCACCTCTTCCGTTTGCAGTTCCAGCAAGGCGCCCGCACTGGGAAGCACGACCACCATCCGTTCATCGTCCGCATAACTCACCGTTGCAATGAAATTCATATAATTCACTTTCCCGTCAAATGACTGCCGGAAAAAGCAGACGGGACGACCGAATTCGAAGGAATGCTCGATTTCTTTATTTTCGGTGCGTGTAATATCTATTACAAGTTGATTTAGAGAATTGTAGTAACTTCGACCGGGAGAGGCGGGATACCAGCACAGACCACGTTTCACTTTGCGGGCGACACCCATTGTTTCAGTCTGCCGCTTGAATTCCTCCTTTTCGTGTTCATACTCCATGCGTAGCAGGAGTTGTTGTTGCTGAAGGTCGATGATTGGACTTTTCGGATGATTATTCATAATAGATGCAAAGGTAATAAATCTTCTTCCTGAGAAGAAAATATATTTCATTTTGTTAAACATTCCTCGAACGCCGTTCGTTATTTTTATAGATAGACTAAAAAAAATAAAAGCAATATGGTGTATGATTTGACTATGTTAGAGGCTTTTTATTCTGCTTATAAAGGAAAAGTGGAACACGTGCGGGCTGTTTTGAAACGCCCATTGACGTTAGCCGAGAAGATTCTGTATGCCCATCTGTTCAATGAGGGCGATCTGAAAAACTACAAGCGGGGTGAAGACTACGTAAATTTCCGTCCCGACCGCGTCGCTATGCAGGACGCGACTGCCCAGATGGCATTGCTTCAATTCATGAATGCAGGAAAAGAAAAAGTGGCTGTTCCCTCCACCGTGCACTGTGACCACTTGATACAAGCGTACAAAGGAGCAAAGGAGGACATTGCTACGGCAACCAAAACAAACGAAGAAGTTTACGACTTTTTGCGCGATGTATCCTCTCGTTACGGCATCGGCTTCTGGAAGCCGGGCGCCGGAATCATTCACCAGGTAGTGCTCGAAAATTACGCTTTCCCCGGCGGGATGATGGTAGGAACCGACTCTCACACTCCGAATGCCGGAGGACTGGGCATGGTGGCCATCGGCGTCGGCGGTGCGGATGCCGTAGACGTGATGACGGGTATGGAATGGGAACTGAAAATGCCAAGGATTATCGGTGTCCGCCTGACCGGAAAACTGAGCGGCTGGACTTCCCCGAAAGATGTGATCCTGAAACTTGCTGGGATTCTGACCGTAAAAGGAGGAACGAACTCCATCATCGAATATTTCGGACCGGGAACAGCTTCCCTGTCGGCTACCGGCAAAGCGACCATTTGCAATATGGGTGCGGAAGTAGGAGCTACCACTTCGCTTTTCCCGTTCGACGGGCGCATGGCTACTTATCTGAGAGCCACCGGCAGAGATCGTATCGTGGAACTGGCGGAAGCCGTGGACTGTGAACTCCGTGCGGACCAACAGGTGACGGACGAACCGGAAAAGTACTACGACCGTGTCATCGACATCGATTTGTCTACGCTCGAACCTTATATCAACGGCCCTTTCACACCGGATGCCGCTACCCCTATCTCTGAATTTGCAGAAAAAGTATTACTGAACGGCTATCCGCGTAAGATGGAAGTCGGACTGATCGGTTCGTGTACCAACTCCTCTTACCAAGATCTCAGCCGTGCCGCATCCCTTGCAAGGCAGGTGAAGGAAAAGAATCTGAGTGTGGCTTCCCCGCTGATTATCAATCCGGGTTCCGAGCAAATCCGCGCTACTGCCGAAAGAGACGGAATGATGGATGACTTCATGCAGATCGGCGCCGTGATCATGGCAAATGCCTGCGGTCCTTGCATCGGTCAGTGGAAACGTCATACGGACGACCCGACGCGGAAGAACTCGATCGTCACCTCCTTCAACCGTAACTTTGCCAAACGTGCGGACGGCAATCCGAACACATACGCCTTTGTTGCTTCTCCCGAACTGACGATGGCACTGACCATTGCCGGTGATCTTTGCTTCAATCCGCTGAAAGACAGACTGATGAACCATGACGGCGAGAAAGTGAAACTGGCCGAACCCGTAGGAGATGAACTCCCCTTGAGAGGTTTCACCTCCGGCAATGAAGGCTATATCACCCCCGGCGGGACGAAAACAGCGATCAACGTCAACCCGGCTTCCCAACGCCTGCAACTGCTGACTCCTTTCCCTGCTTGGGACGGACAAGATATACTCAATATGCCTCTGCTGATTAAGGCGCAGGGCAAATGTACTACCGACCATATTTCGATGGCGGGACCGTGGCTGCGTTTCCGCGGACATTTGGAGAATATTTCGGATAATATGCTGATGGGAGCCGTGAATGCCTTCAATGGCGAAACGAACAACGTGTGGAACCGTTCAACAAACACTTACGGAACCGTTTCGGGCACAGCCAAAATGTATAAATCCGAAGGAATCCCCTCCATTGTCGTGGCCGAAGAAAACTATGGAGAAGGCTCCAGTCGCGAGCACGCGGCAATGGAACCCCGTTTCCTGAATGTGCGTGTGATTCTCGCCAAGAGCTTCGCCCGTATCCACGAAACGAATCTGAAAAAGCAGGGCATGCTTGCTCTTACCTTTGCGGACAAAGCGGATTATGACAAGATACAGGAGCACGACCTCCTTTCAGTCATCGGTTTGCCGGACTTTGCTCCGGGACGGAATCTGACCGTCGTTCTCCATCATGAAGACGGAACGAAAGAGAGTTTTGAAGCGCAACATACATACAACGAACAGCAGATTGCTTGGTTCCGTGCCGGCTCTGCCTTGAATGCCAGATAATTAAAATGATAGAAATGAACAAAATAACCATGCAAAAAGATGGTACGCTGTCGGTGCCCGATGTGCCTGTCGTACCTTATATTACCGGAGACGGAGTAGGAGCGGAAGTAACTCCGTCGATGCAAGCCGTTGTGAACGCGGCTGTTCAGAAAGCATATGGCGGCAAACGCCGGATTGAATGGAAAGAAGTGCTGGCGGGCGAACGCGCTTTCAACGAGACAGGTTCGTGGTTGCCGGATGAAACGATGAAGGCTTTCCAAGAATATTTGATCGGCATCAAGGGTCCGCTGACGACCCCTGTCGGCGGTGGAATCCGTTCTTTGAACGTGGCTTTGCGCCAAACTCTGGATTTATATGTTTGTCTGCGTCCGGTTCGTTGGTATCAAGGCGTTCATTCTCCGGTGAAAGCACCGGAAAAAGTGAACATGTGCGTGTTCCGTGAAAATACGGAGGATATATATGCAGGAATCGAGTGGGAGGCAGGTACTCCCGAAGCCGAGAAGTTCTATCAATTCCTGAAAAACGAGATGGGAGTGACGAAAGTCCGCTTCCCCGAGACCTCTTCTTTTGGAGTGAAACCTGTTTCCCGTGAGGGCACGGAACGTCTTGTGCGGGCTGCCTGCCAGTATGCGCTCGACCATCATCTGCCTTCCGTGACACTGGTGCACAAAGGAAACATCATGAAGTTCACCGAAGGAGGCTTCAAGAAATGGGGCTATGAGCTGGCGCAACGTGAGTTTGGCGACGCGCTGGCAGACGGCCGGCTGGTGATAAAGGACTGCATCGCCGATGCTTTCCTGCAAAATACATTACTGATTCCCGAAGAGTATTCCGTGATTGCCACGCTGAACCTGAACGGAGACTATGTTTCCGACCAGTTGGCGGCAATGGTAGGCGGCATCGGCATTGCTCCGGGAGCAAATATTAACTACAAGACGGGGCACGCCATTTTTGAAGCGACTCATGGAACCGCCCCCAACATTGCCGGAAAGGATGTCGTGAATCCTTGTTCTATCATTCTTTCGGCGGTGATGATGCTTGAATATCTGGGATGGAAAGAAGCGGCCGCGCTTATCGAAAAGGCGTTGGAACAGAGTTTCCTCGATGCCCGTGCCACGCACGATCTGGCTCGCTTTATGCCGGGAGGTACATCCCTGTCTACCACCGCTTTCACACGCGAAATTGTGGAAAGAATCGAAAAGTAAATGTAACGATTAAAAACGAAGTATTATGAAGAAAGAGTATTTGATTTACAAGCTCTCCGAGGAGATGAAAGAGGCAACCCGGATTGACAATGAATTGTTCCCCAAGTTTGACGTGAAGCGTGGACTGCGTAATGAAGACGGCACCGGTGTATTGGTAGGTCTGACAAAGATTGGTAATGTGGTAGGTTACGAACGTATCCCCGGCGGTGGTCTGAAGCCTATTCCGGGAAAATTGTTCTATCGGGGCTACGATGTGGAAGACATTTCCCACGCCATCATCAAGGAAAAACGTTTCGGCTTCGAAGAAGTGGCTTATCTGCTGCTTTCCGGTCGCCTGCCGGACAAGGAAGAACTGGCTTCTTTCCGCGAACTGATCAATGACAATATGGCGCTCGAACAGAAGACGAAAATGAATATTATCGAGCTGGAGGGAAATAATATCATGAATATTCTTTCGCGCAGCGTACTCGAAATGTATCGTTTCGATCCCGATGCCGACGATACTTCCCGCGATAATCTGATGCGCCAGAGTATCGATCTTATCTCCAAGTTTCCGACCATCATTGCGTATGCTTATAATATGCTCCGCCATGCTACATTCGGCCGTTCCCTGCACATCCGTCATCCGCAGGAGAAACTCTCTATTGCCGAGAATTTCCTCTATATGCTCAAAAAAGATTATACGGAACTGGATGCTCGTACGCTCGACTTGCTATTGATTTTGCAGGCAGAACACGGCGGTGGTAACAACTCGACTTTCACGGTTCGTGTGACTTCTTCCACCGGAACAGATACATATTCGGCCATCGCCGCAGGTATCGGTTCGTTGAAAGGCCCGCTTCACGGAGGCGCGAATATCCAGGTGGCCGATATGTTCCATCACTTGCAGGAGAACATCAAGGACTGGAAGAGCGTGGACGAGATAGATACCTATTTCACACGGATGCTGAATAAGGAAGTGTATAATAAGACCGGATTGATTTACGGTATCGGTCATGCTGTTTACACAATTTCTGATCCTCGTGCGCTGTTGCTGAAAGAACTGGCTCGTGACCTTGCCCGTGAGAAAGGAAAAGAAGAGGAGTTCGCTTTCCTCGAACTGCTTGAAGAGCGTGCCATCGCTACTTTCGGACGTGTGAAGAACAACGGAAAGACGGTTTCCAGCAATATCGACTTCTATTCGGGCTTCGTATATGAGATGATTGGTTTGCCGCAGGAGATTTTCACTCCGCTGTTTGCCATGGCTCGTATTGTCGGCTGGTGTGCGCACCGCAATGAGGAACTGAACTTCGAAGGCAAACGCATTATCCGTCCGGCTTATAAAAATGTTCTTGATGATCTGGCTTATATCCCCATCAAGAAACGCTGATAAGAACAAATCCTTTTATGCAATAATAACTAACCTCAGACGTACATCTCGGTAATCCCTGCATGTACGTCTTGGTAATCCCCAGTTGTACATCTTGGTAGTACCCGGTTGTACGTCTGGGGTGACTTGTTTCAGGAAGAACATCCGATGTTCATTTAACATTTAACACTTTGCGGTTGCTGTATTTTTCATCCGATGGAGGCTAAGGCATTTATCGTTGGTAGAAAGGGCACAGCCTGGCAGGTAGAAACGCCCTTTTAACGCTACGTTAAAAGGGCGTTTCTACAACCGATGAATTATACATTCTATTTCTTTGGATATCAGTGAACTATGATCTTTCCCTTTGCTGGAGGAGAGATTATGGACAGGTGACCTGTTGAGAACAAACTTGTTATTTTAATAATTACCGTCGATTGCGTCTTTGCTGCTATTATTGGGATAAGGTATAATGTCTATTAAATCAAAATACATTAAGCGTGTTTTTAGATGCGTTCCGGTTTCAAAGCCTGTATATTCCACTTCTTGCGCTTCCGTAGAGAAAAGGTATTTGAAACCGTTTTTCAGATAATAGTTCAGAGGAATATTTTCATTGTAAGCGTCAACAATTAAAAAGCGACACCCTGTTTTGTTTCCCGCATCAATGAACCATGATTTTATGAAAGTCATCAGATCACTGCCTATGCCCTGATGCTTGTATTCTTTATTGATTCCAAGTCTGCCGATTAATACACCCGGATAGCGGCGCATTTGTTTGGCTCGGGGAATGTCTTTCTGAACTTTCTTTTCCCTGCTGTTGGGGAGGATATTTACTCTGATACTATCGTTAGAAACAGTGAAGGCACATACTATGTCCGAAGGCTTTTTATCTGAACGAAAACAGTAACTTTTTCCTAATAGCTGTGCATTATAGAGAGGAGCATCGTTATGAAAGAAGTCGTCTAAGTCTTGGTGCCCACATGAGAAAGGGTCACATTCTTTAATCGTATCTTCATCAAGTACGGCAAAAGTACATTTCTCAAAAAGAAATCCCATGTTTTATAACATTTTAGCCTTTTTGAGCACAGCACGGGCTTCCAGCACATGTTTGCTGAAGTCTTGTTTGTTTTGATTTTTATAAGCCTTGTCCGCTGCCTTAACGAAGTGTTCCGCTTCTTTTCCTTTTAAGGTCGGTATGGCTTTAATTTCCATTGCCATTGCTTTTTCTATTATTTAGTTCATAACCAACTGCAAAGATAGCTGATTTTTAATGAATAAACAAAGAATGCCGGAAGTCTGTTGTCGTTTGATCTGTTTTTTATTTGAGTTATTTTTGTGACCATTCTTTTCTTTTTTTGTTATTTTTGTGAATCTCAAAAGAAAATCAAGATGAGTATAGCTGCCTTTAATCTATTTTTGGGCGTCATGAGTCTGACCGCTCTGATTGTTTTCATCGCCCTCTACTTTGTGAAAGCCGGTTACGGGATATTTCGCACCGCCTCCTGGGGAGTTGCCATTTCCAACAAGCTGGCGTGGATACTGATGGAAGCCCCCGTATTTCTGGTCATGTGCTGGATGTGGATACACTCGGAACGTCGTTTTGATCCGGTCATACTGACATTCTTTGTCTTCTTTCAGATTCATTATTTTCAGCGCGCCTTCGTCTTTCCCCTGCTACTGACCGGAAAGAGTAAAATGCCGCTGGCAATCATGTCGATGGGAATCCTGTTCAATCTATTGAACGGCTATATGCAGGGTGAATGGATATTTTATCTCTCACCCGAGGGAATGTATCATTCCGGCTGGTTCACTTCCGCATGGTTTATTGCGGGCAGTCTGCTTTTCTTTGCGGGCATGTTGATGAACTGGCATTCGGACTATATCATCCGCCATTTGCGCAAACCGGGGGATACCCGTCATTATCTGCCACAAAAAGGGATGTACCGCTATGTCACTTCCGCCAATTATCTGGGCGAAATCATTGAATGGGCAGGCTGGGCAATACTGACTTGTTCACTATCCGGACTTGTATTCTTCTGGTGGACAGTGGCCAATCTCGTCCCCCGTGCCAATGCAATCTGGCATCGCTACCGTGAAGAATTTGGCTCGGAAGTAGGCGAACGCAAACGTGTATTTCCTTTTATCTATTGATTTGAAATAAATTATCTATTGACATAAAATAGCGTACTATGGAATCTAAACTTTTCACCCCTGTTACTTTCGGTCCATTGACGCTGCGGAATCGTACGATCCGCTCTGCCGCTTTTGAAAGCATGTGTCCCGGTAACGCCCCTTCACAAATGCTGCTCGATTACCACCGCTCGGTGGCTGCGGGCGGAGTCGGGATGACGACTGTAGCCTATGCAGCCGTGACACAAAGCGGACTTTCCTTCGACCGTCAGTTGTGGCTGCGTCCGGAAATCATTTCCGGTTTGCGTGAAGTGACCGGAGCTATACACACGGAAGGTGCGGCAGCAGGCATCCAGATAGGGCACTGCGGAAATATGTCCCATAAAAAGATTTGCGGAACCACTCCCATTTCAGCTTCTACCGGTTTCAATCTCTATTCTCCTACATTCGTGCGTGGCATGAAGAGAGAAGAGTTGCCGGAGATGGCCAGAGCCTACGGACGGGCTGTCCACTTGGCACGGGAAGCCGGCTTCGACGCCGTCGAGGTACACGCCGGACACGGATATCTGATCAGCCAGTTCCTGTCTCCCTACACCAATCACCGGAAAGACGACTACGGCGGCTTGCTCCAAAACCGGATGCGCTTTATGGAAATGGTGATGGACGAGGTGATGACAGCGGCGGGAAGCGACATGGCAGTCATTGTAAAAATGAATATGCGCGATGGCTTCAAAGGCGGCATGGAAACCGATGAATCTCTGCAAGTGGCCAAACGCCTGCTGGCATTGGGCGCGCACGCATTGGTACTGAGCGGAGGATTCGTCAGTAAGGCTCCGATGTACGTCATGCGGGGAGCGATGCCGATTCGTTCGATGGCTTACTACATGGACTGCTGGTGGCTGAAATACGGAGTCCGGATGTTTGGAAAGTGGATGATTCCGACCGTTCCTTTCCGGGAAGCCTATTTCCTGGAGGATGCACTGAAATTTCGGGCGGCACTTCCGGAAGCCCCGTTGATTTATGTGGGCGGACTGGTGTCCCGCGAAAAGATAGATGAAGTATTGGATGCCGGCTTCGATGCCGTCCAGATGGCACGTGCGTTGCTCAACGAACCGGAGTTTGTCAACCGGATGAGGCGGGAAGAGCAGGCGCGCTGTAACTGCGGACACAGCAACTACTGCATCGGGCGGATGTACACTATCGAAATGGCCTGCCACCAACATCTGAAAGAAAAACTGCCTCCCGGCCTGCAACGGGAGATTGAAAAACTGGAAAAGCAATGAGTGAAGAGAAATGGGCAATCATCACCGGTGCCGACGGCGGTATGGGAACGGAAATAACCCGTGCCGTAGCCGAAGCCGGTTACCATATTATTATGGCTTGCTATCGTCCGTCCAAAGCGGAACCGATACGGCAGCGTCTAGTGAACGAGACAGGAAACGCAAACCTGGAAGTCATGGCAGTCGATCTGTCTTCCATGGCATCGACAGCTTCTTTTGCCGACCGGATTGTGGAGCGCCATCTCCCCGTTTCCCTGCTGATGAATAACGCCGGAACGATGGAAACCGGACTTCACATCACCCCCGACGGCTTTGAACGAACGGTCAGTGTGAACTATCTGGGGCCGTATCTGCTTACCCGGAAACTCCTTCCGGCATTGACACGAGGAGCCCGTATTGTAAACATGGTTTCTTGCACGTATGCGATCGGGCACCTCGATTTTCCCGATTTCTTCCGGCAAGGAAGAAAGGGAAGTTTTTGGCGAATCCCTGTTTACAGCAATACAAAACTGGCTTTGATGCTGTTTACGATCGAACTTTCGGAACGCCTCCGTGAAAAAGGAATCACTGTCAATGCCGCCGATCCCGGCATTGTTTCTACCAACATCATCACTATGCACCAGTGGTTTGACCCGCTGACGGATCTCTTTTTCCGCCCCTTTATCCGCACGCCGAAGCAAGGGGCTTCCACTGCTGTCGGCCTCTTGCTGGATGAGGCAGTGGCCGGAGTCAGCGGACAGCTTTATGCGAGCAGCCACAGGAAGCGGCTGTCCGAAAAATACCTCTGCCATGTGCAGCAAAAACAACTGTGGCAGGAAACGGAACAGGCTTTGGAACGCTGGTTGAAATAATACTGTTTTTATTTAATTTATGCTGTGATTACTTATTTTTAGGTATTGTATATCTCCGGATATCTTCTTTTTGTTGATCTATTTTTACCAATAGATGGGGATTGTCCCGCATCTCTATTTGTCACTACCTTTGTATCGTTTTAGAATTCGTTATCGGAACTATATAGTAGGTATTAAGTAAATAGAGTAAAAAGAGATGAACAATAAAAGTTTTCTGGTTTTTCTTGCGTTCTTATTTTCAGTGTCAGCATTTTCTCAACATGGGCGATCCGGAGGGATGATTTCCGGAAGAGTGATTTCTACTGTAGAAAAAGAAGTGGTGGACTTTGCGACTGTATATCTGAAAGGGACGAACAGAGGAGCGACTACAGATGAAAAGGGATTGTATCACTTGAAAGCGGCAGCAGGTGACTACACACTGGTTGTATCGGCCATTGGGTATACGACAGTAGAAAAAAAAGTGACACTGAAAGCCGGTGAAAGAATAAGGGTCAATGTAACGATTGCTCCGCAGGTGACGGAACTGAATGAAGTGGTAGTGTCCACTTCTGCAGTGAGCCGGGTGAATAAATCTGCCTTTAATGCGGTGGCAATTGATGCGAAAGGTCTGCATAATAGTACACAAAACCTTTCTGATGCCTTGGCAAAAGTTCCGGGACTCAAACTTAGGGAAGCCGGAGGAGTGGGGTCGGATATGATTCTTTCGCTGGACGGATTTTCCGGCAAGCACGTCAAGCTGTTTATTGACGGAGTGCCGCAGGAGGGCGTAGGAAGTTCTTTCGGACTGAACAACATTCCCATTAACTTTGCTGACCGCATCGAAGTGTACCGTGGTGTAGTGCCTGTCGGGTTCGGGACGGATGCCTTGGGCGGAGTTATCAATATCGTAACCAATAAAAACCGGAAAAACTGGTTTCTGGACGCATCCTACTCTTACGGCTCGTTCAATACACATAAATCGTACGTCAACTTCGGACAGACCTTCAAGAATGGACTGACTTACGAAATCAACGCTTTCCAAAACTATTCTGACAACAGTTACTATGTGGATACCCCTGTCGAAGAGTTTTATGAAGGCGGCGGCTCGGCTATCAATACGGACAAGGTAGAACATGTGAAACGCTTTCATGACAACTATCACAACGAGGCTGTTGTCGGCAAAGTAGGGCTGGTTGACAAGAAATGGGCGGATCGTCTGATGATCGGACTGGCGTACTCGCGTATGTACAAAGAAATCCAGACAGGAGTGGTACAAAAGGTCGTATTTGGTGAAAAATATCGTAAGGGAAACTCTCTGATGCCTTCTCTGGAATATCGTAAACGTAATTTATTCGTCAGGAATCTGGACGTAGCATTCACAGCCAATTACAACCGGAACTTTACAAATAATGTCGATACGGCAACGTACCGTTTCAACTGGCTTGGTGAGAAAACCTCTCTGAAAGGGAGAAAAGGAGAACAGTCATATCAGGATATGAAGTCCGACAACGACAACTGGAACGCTACTTTTACCGCCAACTACCACATCGGCACTGCGCATACATTTGTGCTGAATCACGTCTTGAACGCCTTTCATCGTGAAAACCACAACTCCGTTTCTGTCGATGAATCGAACACTATCGCCAAAGTGACCCGCAAAAATATAACCGGATTTTCATACAGGCTGATGCCTTCGGAGCACTGGAATTTATCCGTATTCGGGAAATATTACAACCAATATAATGCGGGGCCCGTGTCCGCATCGACCAGTGGAACGAGTAACTACGTCCGTCTCACCAATAATGTAAGCTCTGTGGGATATGGCGCGGCCGGTACTTATTTCATCCTCTCGGGATTGCAGGCAAAACTTTCTTATGAGAAGGCTTACCGACTGCCTACGAACGAAGAACTTTTTGGTGACGAAGACCTTGAACTGGGAAAAATAGGACTGAATCCGGAAAAAAGTGATAACCTCAATTTTAATTTGAGCTATAACCGCCAATTGGGTAAACACGGTCTGTATGTGGAAACCGGACTGATTTACCGGAATACTTCCGATTATATCTATCGCAGTATCGAAACAACGAGCAACCGTTCATACGGCTCTTACAGCAACTATGGAAGTGTTGAAACAAAAGGCTATCATATTTCCGCGCGTTATAATTACTCCTGCTGGGTCAGTATCGGCGGAAACTTTACACAAATGGACGTGCGTGACAATGTGGAGAAAACGCAGACCGGGCAGGAAAGTCTGACTTATGGCGCACGTATGCCGAATCTGCCTTACCGTTTTGCCAATTCGGACATCTCTTTCTTCTGGCGGAACCTCTGGAAGAAAGGAAATACGCTGACCGTTACCTATGACAATATGTATGTACATGGTTTTCCGCTTTACTCCGAAGCATTGGGAGCGGTGGAAACCAAAGATATAGTGCCTACACAGTTTTCACATAATCTGGGCATCACCTACAGTCTGAAGAATGGACGATATAACGTATCGTTCGAATGTAAAAACTTCACTGACGAAAAACTCTATGATAACTTCAGTCTCCAGAAAGCCGGTCGTGCCTTCTATGGGAAAGTGAGAGTGTACTTCGGCGGAAATTGAAACAGAAAGAATTTTAAACCTGAGAGAAATAAAAACAATTTGATTAACTACAAATATTCAAAAAAAGATGAAAAAGATTTTTTTGATGTGGAGCTTTGCAATGGCTCTGTTGACAGGTACGCTTTGTACCTCTTGTGATGAAACTGAGGGAGCCGTTGCTCCGGAAGAAACGCAATCCGTACAGAAGGGAATAGCTATTACCTATCTGCATGTGACTGACCAGATCATGAAAAACAGAGATGTCATCCGTGGCGAAAACTTTTTGGGAAATGGCGAGTACGTTACTTTCGCAGGTATTCTTGAAGCCAACAATAAAATTTATACCGCTCCTATTCCTATGGGACTAAGTGTATACGGGTCGGCTTTTGAAGATGGCAAGTGGGTGAAATATCCGGAACTGGTGAAAACCGAAGACGGAGGCAGCAACAGCTCCAGCTATGAGAAAGGGGAACTGCAGTGGACTCAGTACCCCAACGAAGCATGGGTGGCTATCTACAACGATGAAAACTTCAACAACCCGACGCTGATCAGGACGGACAAAATCAGTTATGCTTGCGGACGTATGCGTTCACAGTATTATCAGACGATTTGGGCTGCCGACAATGGAGACGTATATGTGTTTTCCCCGAGTTATGCCAAGATCATGGATGCCGACGTACAGAAAACCAACTTACCGGCAGGAGTGGTCCGCATCAAAGCTGGCGCGACTGACTTTGACAGCTATTACTGTAATCTGGAAGAACTCTCGGGCGGCAAGTCATTCCTGCGCTGCTGGCACATCGCCGGAGACTATTTTCTGTTACAGATGTACACAGGCGAAATCAACTCACGTGGCACGGGAGCTACGCGAATGGCTGTCTTCAAGGCGACAGGAAATGGGGATAAGGGAGAACTGCACTATGTAGACGGACTGCCTGAACCGGATCGTATCTCTTCTTTCTCCGGTACCCCGTTTTGTGAGAACGGCGTGGCTTATGTCGGCGTCATTCCCATTACTGCAGACGGAGAAACCAATCATCCGGCTATTTATAAAATTGATCCGGTTACTCATACGGCAACAAAAGGGCTGACTGTCAACGCTACCGGAATCACTGCGATAGGTAGACTTGCCAAGGATTCGCACTCAACTTACGTCGTATCGGCTACCGTAACATCGGCCAACAGTACAGCCAACTACTTACTGGCTACCTCGACTCTCGAAAGTGGCAGTGTAACTCCCGGCAACAATAACGGATTTGAAACTGCTACCGGTACTGCCTGGATTTTCTACAAAGACCAATATCTGTATCGCCTCCAATACAATCAGGGAAATGAAGGTGTAACCACAGCTTATGAACTGAATACAAACGGCGGTATTGCGAAACGTTCGAACGAATATACGATTACCCGCTTTACCACTTACGGTATTTTTGGAGAAAATATCATCTCTTCATCAGCTGTTGACGCTACTTTCACAGACTAAATGTTGAATATTCTTTGCCAATCATGAAATCAGCAAGGTTGTGCCAAAAGTAACCCATACAAATACAATGAGAAAGTTTTTTCGAAAAATTCATTTGTGGCTCTCAGTCCCCTTTGGAATAATAATCACGCTTATCTGTTTCTCCGGCGCCATGCTGGTGTTCGAGAATGAGGTAAATGAACTGATGTGGCCGGAACTTTACTTTGTGAAACAAGTTGAGGCAGCTCCGCTACCGGTTGATCAGTTGTTGGAAAAGGTGGCTGCCACGTTGCCCGATGATGTTTCTGTGTCGGGTGTCAGCATTTCCTCTGATCCGGAACGCACTTATCAGGTGAGTCTTTCCAAACCCCGCCGTTCTTCGGTGTATGTCGATCAGTATACGGGCGAGATTACCGGAAAGAATCAGCGCAGCGGTTTCTTTGCGTTTATGTTTCGGATGCACCGCTGGTTGCTGGATAGTATGAATCCGGGAGGTGAGGGGATTTTCTGGGGAAAGATGATTGTAGGCGTCAGCACTTTGATGTTTGTCGTAGTCTTGATTTCCGGAATCATTGTCTGGTGGCCGCGTACACGTAAGGCATTGAAAAATAGTCTGAAGATATCGGGCACGAAAGGCTGGAAGCGGTTTTGGTATGACTTGCATGTGGCGGGAGGAATGTATGCGCTGGTTCTTCTGCTGGCTATGTCGCTGACCGGACTGACGTGGTCTTTCACTTGGTATCGGACAGCCTTTTATAAAGTTTTTGGCGTGGAAGTGCAGCAGCAGGGCGGGCACGGGCACGGGCAGAAAGAAAGCACTTCCAAAGGAGATGCCCGACTGGCTTTGCAGGATGGAAAGCCGAAGGCTGAAACTGAAGGACGGGAGAATGCCGAAGAACGTGGAAGTGGCAGAAGAGGTCGTCCGGACAGGCCGCATCGAGAAAAACAGGAAGGCTTATCCGCAGATTATTCACAAAGTGAATGGCAGGAAGGCAACCTGCATGAGGGCGGCAGACATTGGAAACACCAGCAAACTGAACAGCCAAAGCCTGTTGTTTCTGCCTTTGCTTATTGGCAGGAAATATATGACAAGCTGAGTCTTCAGAATCCGGCATACAAACAGATCAGTGTTTCCTCCGGTACGGCTAGCGTTGCTTTCGACCGTTTGGGGAATCAACGTGCTGCTGACCGTTATTCATTTAATACGGAAAATGGTGAATTTACAGAGACGAGTCTTTATCAGCATCAGGATAAGGCAGGAAAAATACGCGGTTGGATTTACTCTGTTCATGTAGGCAACTGGGGAGGTATGACGACACGTATACTTACTTTTTTGGCTGCATTAGTGGGCGCTTCCTTGCCGTTGACCGGTTATTATTTGTGGATTAAGAAAATGATGAATAAGAGAAAGCGTGAAAAGACGATCGCTTTATCTGCTGCGGGGAAAAGAGATATTGCTTGAAAGAATGCCGGTATATCGGTCCGGACTCCTGGAAATAGTGATAGCTTTATTGAAACAAGAACGGTGGACCATTGAATCTCTCATTGCGTCCACCGTTCTTTATATTACCTTATATGAATGTATTACCTTTATTATATAGAAAGTTCTTTCAATACATTGACCAGATCTCTCTTGACCGGCTTATCATTCTTGATAGCTTTGCTGAATGGTACATAAACGATTTCATCGTGCTCGATACCTATCATCACGTTGCGCTGGTCTTCCATGATAGCGTCGATGGCAGCGGCACCCAAACGGCTTGCCAGGATGCGGTCGTGAGCTGTAGGGCTTCCACCGCGCTGCAAGTGTCCTAAGATCGTCACACGTACATCGTATTGCGGGTATTCGTTTTTCACACGTTCCGCATAGTGCATGGCACCGCCTGTCAGTTCGCTTTCCGCTACCAGTACGATACTGCTATTCTTGGATTTGCGGAATCCGTTCTTGATAAATTCTTCCAGTTGGTCGACTTCCGTACTGAACTCCGGAATAATGGCTGCTTCGGCTCCCGAAGCAATGGCACCGTTCAGAGCGAGGAATCCGGCGTCACGTCCCATCACTTCTACAAAGAACAGACGTTCGTGTGAAGTGGCGGTGTCGCGGATTTTATCTACTGCATCCAGAATGGTGTTCAATGCGGTATCATATCCGATAGTGGTATCCGTGCCGTAAAGGTCGTTGTCAATCGTTCCCGGAAGTCCGATACATGGAACATCGAATTCCTGTGCGAAGATTCGGGCGCCTGTCAGCGAACCGTCACCACCGATGATCACCAAAGCATCGATGCCTTCTCTTTTCATATTATCATAAGCCAGCTGGCGGCCTTCCGGTGTGGTGAACTCCTTACAGCGGGCTGTTTTCAGGATGGTTCCACCCAGTTGGATGATATTACTTACGTTCTGGCTCTTGAACTCTTTGATTTCGCCTGTCACCAGACCTTTGTATCCTCTATATATACCTTTTACTTGTAGTCCGTTGTAGATAGCTGCACGTGTTACTGCGCGGATGGCCGCATTCATTCCCGGAGCATCACCTCCCGAAGTCAAAATACCGATACATTTAACTGTTCCCATAACAATCTTTCATTAATTAGTTTGACGTGGCAAATGTACAACAAAAAGTTGAAAGCAGTGTTTCATAAGTTTTTTTTCGTGTGTCGAAACCATTAAAAATATTCAAATTGTCTCTTCTATCTTTCTTTTTAATCTTTTATCAATAGCTGGATATGGTCATGTATTTTTTCCATCAGCCATTTGGGAGTGGAAGTCGCTCCGCATACGCCGATCGATTCTACATTCCGGAGTAAAGAAGGATCGATTTCTTTCTCATTATCAATCAGATGTGAGTTGGCGTTTACTTTCAGGCATTCTTCAAAAAGCATCTTTCCGTTCGAACTCTTTTTCCCGCTGACGAAGAAAATCAGATCGTGCGTTGCCGCAAATTCCCTGAGATTGGGCATACGGTTAGCTACCTGCCGGCAGATTGTATCGTAATATTCGAAAGTGGCATCCGGTGAAATGTGGAGTTTGATGTATTCTACAATCTCCTGAAACTCGTCCAGAGACTTTGTGGTCTGCGAGAAAAGGCGGATGCTTTTAGTGAAATCCAGCTTTTTGGCTTCTTCCGCACTTTCGATGACAATGGCTTGACCGCCAGTCTGCCCTACCAGTCCCAGCACTTCTGCATGACCGTTCTTGCCGTAGATCACAATTTGCTTTGCTTCAAAATCTTCCTTTCGGAACTCTTGTTTGATGCGCTTTTGAAGCCGCAGTACGACCGGACAGGTTGCATCGATGATTTCGATATTATTCTTGTGGGCGATCTGGTAAGTCTCCGGTGGCTCTCCGTGTGCGCGAAGCAACACTTTGGCATTGCGCAATTGTCTGAATTCATCACGGTTGATCGTAATCAGTCCCATTGCCTTCAGCCTTTCTACCTCCCGGCTGTTGTGTACAATATCTCCCAGGCAATAGAGCGTTTCTCCTTTTGCCAGTTCTTCTTCCGCCTTGTGGATGGCTGTGACCACGCCGAAGCAGAAGCCGGAACCTTCATCTATCTCTACTTTAATCATACACTCGATTTCTATCCTCTATTCCTTTACTACTTTCCCGAATTGTTCCGACAGCCATTCCTTCTGCTGTTCGATGCTCAGATTGGAATTGTCGAGCAGCAGAGCGTCGTCCGCTTTGCGCAATGGGCTCACTTCACGATGCTGGTCGATGTAATCCCGTTGCTTTACGTTCTCAAGAATTTCCTCGAAACTGCCTTCCTGGCCTTTTGCTTTCAGTTCGTCAAAACGGCGTTGGGCGCGAATCTCCGGTGTGGCCGTAACAAATATTTTCAGTTCCGCATCCGGGAAAACCGTGGTTCCGATGTCCCGTCCGTCCATCACAATCCCTTTTTCTTTACCCATGGCCTGTTGCTGTGCTACCATCGCTTCGCGTACAAAATCGAGTGCGCTGATAGGGCTGACTTTGGACGAAACCCCCATTGTACGGATTTTATTCTCTACGTTCATCCCGTTGAGGTAGGTGTCCGGACGTCCCGTCTCCGGATTGGGGCGGAAAGTAATCCGGATATCCCGGATTGCTTCTTTCAGCTTCTCCGTATCAATAACGTCTCCGTTAAATATCCCATTTTCAATACTATATAAGGTGACTGCGCGATACATTGCCCCACTATCTATATAAATGTATCCTACTTCGCGGGCGAGATCTTTGGCCATTGTACTTTTTCCGCAGGAGGAAAAGCCGTCGATTGCGATTGTTATCTTTTTCATATTATCTGCTTCTTATATTTGTCCGCCAAAGATACGCTTATTTTGAAAATCAGCCATAGATTTGACTGTAAAAGCAACTGAATGAGTATGAAAGAATTAAAAAAGTTAAAAAGCCGGATAAAAAGATACGAAGAAACGGACGGTTATCTGAAAATGTAGTATATTTGCCCAGAGACACATAGGAAGACACTTTTTTTTATTAATCATTATATTAACAAAATTATGGAAGTTAAAAAATCACCCAAGGCAGACCTGGAAGGAAAGAAATCCACATGGCTGCTGATCGGTTACGTGGTGGTATTGGCTTTTATGTTCGTGGCGTTCGAATGGACCCAGCGTGACGTGAAAATCGATACAAGCCAGGCTGTAGCTGATGTTGTTTTTGAAGAGGAAATTATTCCTATTACCGAAACCCCTGAACAAGCGACTCCACCACCACCCGAGGCTCCGAAGGTGGCCGAATTGCTGGAAATTGTCGATGACCAGGCAGATATTGAAGAATCAACTACCATCCTTAATGAGGATAACACACCGAAAGTGGAAGTAAAATACGTACCGGTACAAGTAGTTGAGGAAGAGCCGGAAGAACAGACTATCTTCGAAGTTGTAGAAAACATGCCGGACTTCCCGGGTGGACAGGCAGCGTTGATGCAGTATCTGGCTAAAAATATCAAATATCCGACTATCGCACAGGAAAATGGTACTCAAGGTCGTGTTATTGTACAGTTCGTTGTTAACAAAGACGGTAGTATCGTAGATGCAAAAGTAGTACGCAGTGTAGACCCGTATCTGGATAAAGAAGCTCTCCGTGTGATCAACACGATGCCGAAATGGAAACCAGGTATGCAGCGTGGTAAACCGGTTCGCGTTAAATTTACAGTTCCTGTAATGTTCAGATTGCAGTAATTTGTAACACTCATACATTTAAGAGGCTGCGAATGCAGCCTCTTTTTATTCATTAATCTTTGTTTTCATCATGTTTACAGCTTCTCAATTACTTGATAAAATAAACAACCACCTATCTGAAATTCAGATAACCCGGACTCCGGAAGGACTCTACGAACCAATCGAATACATCCTTTCTCTGGGAGGAAAGCGGATTCGTCCTGTATTGATGCTGATGGCATATAACTTGTATAAGGAAGATGTTTCATCAATTTACGATCCTGCTACCGGTATCGAAGTTTATCATAATCACACCTTGTTGCATGATGATCTGATGGATCGTTCGGATATGCGCAGAGGAAAGCCGACTGTGCATAAGGTCTGGAACGATAACACAGCTATTTTGTCGGGTGATACCATGCTGATACTGGCTTTCCGGTATGTAGCCGGTTGTGCGCCCGAGCATTTGAAAGAAGTCATTGATTTGTTTAGTCTGACTGCGTTGGAAATTTGTGAAGGGCAGCAGTTGGATATGGAATTTGAGTCGCGCAACGATGTGGCGGAAGACGAATATATTGAAATGATTCGTCTGAAAACGGCTGTATTGCTTGCCGCAAGTCTGAAGATCGGAGCGATTCTGGCAGGAGCGTCTGCTGTTGATGCGGAGAATCTTTATAATTTTGGTATGCAGATAGGGGTTGCATTCCAGTTACAGGATGATTTGCTGGATGTTTATGGTGATCCGGAAGTGTTCGGAAAGAAAATCGGTGGAGACATCCTTTGCAATAAGAAGACATATATGCTGATCAAAGCACTGGAACGTGCAAACGGAGAACAGCTGGAAGAACTGAACCGCTGGCTGAATGCCGACAACTGTCAGTCGGCAGAAAAGATAGCGGCAGTGACGGAGATCTATAATCAGTTGACTATCCGTAGCGTTTGTGAAAACAAAATGCGTGAATATTATACGCTGGCTATGGAGAGCCTTGAAGCAGTTGCGGTTGCCGAAGAGAAGAAGAAAGAACTTAAGAATTTAGTGAAATTACTGATGTATCGGGAAATGTAGTAAAGTTGGTGGGAAATGCCTTACAGACGATTGCCAAATACGGATCAAGCCAGAGTACGGGCGCTGAAAGCAGCGGTCGAGAAGGGTGACGTGTATAATGTGCGGGACTTGGCTATCTCACTGAAAACATTATTCGAAGCCCGTAATTTTCTGCTGAAGTTTGAAGCTGCGCAGATTTACTATACCCAATGTTATGACAACCAGTCGAGAGCCAGTCGCAAGCATCAGGCGAATGTGCGGATGGCACGGCTGTATATATCCCATTTTATTCAAGTGCTCAACCTCGCGGTGCTTCGCGATGAAATCAAACCGGTGCATAAAGAACTTTATGATCTTCCGGAAGCGAATGTGGTACCGGATTTATTAAGCGAAGCAGCTTTGGTAGAGTGGGGGAGAAAAATCATTGAAGGAGAGCAGCGGAGAACCTCTCAAGGGGGAATCCCCATTTATAACCCGACTATTGCGCGCGTAAAAGTGCATTATGATATTTTTCTGGATAGCTACGAACGTCAGAAGAGTTACCAGTCCGCCACCAACCGGAGTCTGGATGAGCTGGCTTCGATGCGTGACCGGGCAGATGAACTGATTCTGGATATCTGGAATCAGGTGGAAGCGAAGTTTCAGGAAGTGAATCCTAATGAAGCCCGGTTGGCAAAATGTCGTGACTATGGACTGGTATATTACTACCGCTCCAACGAAAAAGTAAAAGAAGAAAGCGAATTGTCATGTTAATAGATACTCATTCCCATCTTTTTTTAGAAGAATTTTCCGATGACCTGCCGCAGGTGATGGAACGTGCACGTCAGGCAGGTGTTTCGCGTATTTATATGCCCAACATTGACAGTACGACGATTGAACCCATGCTGTCGGTTTGCGCGGATTATCCGGATTTCTGTTATCCGATGATCGGACTGCATCCTACCTCGGTGAACGAGTCATACCGTCAGGAACTGTCAATCGTCCGGGAGCGTCTGGAAGCACCCAATAACTTTGTAGCCATTGGCGAAATTGGGCTTGATTTGTATTGGGATAAAACCTTTCTGAACGAACAACTGTACGTTTTTGAGAAACAGATAGAATGGGCGCTCGAATATAAATTGCCCATCGTGGTTCATTCGCGGGAGGCATTCGACTATATATATAAGGTAATGGAGCCCTATAAAAACACTGCTTTGACCGGTATTTTTCATAGTTTCACCGGAAATGCGGAAGAAGCGGCCCGGTTGCTTGAATTTGGCGGTTTCATGTTGGGAATCAACGGAGTGGTCACTTTTAAAAAGTCCTCACTGCCGGATACCTTGCTGACAGTGCCTTTGGAGCGGATTGTGCTCGAAACGGATTCACCGTATCTGACCCCGGCCCCCAATCGGGGGAAGAGGAATGAAAGTGCGAATGTGCATGATACGTTCCTGAAACTGGTAGAAATTTATCGGACCACCCCGGAGCACCTTTCACAAGCCACTTCCGAAAATGCGCTAAAAGTGTTCGGAATGGTCAAATAAGGTTCCAAAGGTTTTAAATTATATTAATTTGCAGTATTTATTTAAGATAAAAAAGGGATAATGCTTTAGGAAAAGAAAAAAAAGGATACATTTGTAGCTGAAAATGCGGAAAACTCATAAGGAGAGGTGCTCGAGTGGTTGAAGAGGCACGCCTGGAAAGCGTGTATACGCCAAAAGTGTATCCGGGGTTCGAATCCCCGTCTCTCCGCAGAACAAAAGTTGAAACGTGAAGTAAATACAATAAATAATAATCAATTAATTAATCTTAAAAATTAGACACACAATGAAAAAGTTATTTGCAATTGTTGCTGTGATTGGGGCCTTCACTTTTGGCTCAATTCAACTTGCTCAGGCTCAAGACGCTCCTGCAGCAGAACAAACTGAACAACAAGCTGCTCCTGCCGCTGAAGCTACTACAGCTACTGCTCCTGCTGCAGAAGAGGGTGGTATTCACAAGGAAATCAAAGTTAAATTCATCGAAGGTACTGCATCTTTCATGAGTTTGGTAGCTATCGCTTTGGTGATCGGTTTGGCTTTCTGTATTGAACGTATCATTTATTTGAGTTTGGCTGAAATCAACACAAAAAAATTCATGGCATCTATCGAAGCTGCTTTGGAAAAAGGTGATGTTGAAGCTGCTAAAGACATTGCTCGTAACACCAGAGGCCCGGTTGCTTCTATCTACTACCAAGGTTTGATGAGAATCGATCAAGGTATTGACGTAGTTGAGAAGTCAGTTGTATCTTATGGTGGTGTACAGGCAGGTTACCTTGAAAAAGGATGTTCTTGGATCACACTGTTTATCGCAATGGCTCCGTCACTCGGATTCTTGGGTACTGTAATCGGTATGGTACAGGCATTTGATAAAATCCAGCAGGTAGGTGATATCTCTCCGACGGTTGTTGCAGGTGGTATGAAAGTAGCCTTGATTACAACTATCTTCGGTTTGATTGTAGCATTGATCCTTCAGGTATTCTACAACTACGTACTTTCTAAAATTGAGGCTCTTACAAGTGAAATGGAAGATTCTTCTATCTCTTTGCTTGATATGGTAATCAAATATAACTTGAAATACAAAAAATAATCTAAAATGAGTAAGTTAACATATAGAATATCGTATTACGCACTGTATGCGATGTTTGCTATTATTCTGATCGTTATTGGCTTGTTCTTCTTAGGAGGAGATGCCTCGGGCGATGCCTTAATTCCGGGAGTAGATCCCGAAATGTGGCAACCGGCTCAAACAGACGCCTTACTCTATCTGATGTACGTTTTGTTTGGCTTAGCCATTGCAGCCACTGTTATTGCTGCTGTATTCCAATTTGGTGCAGCTTTGAAGGATAACCCGGCAAATGCGATCAAGTCTTTACTTGGTTTGGTTCTTTTAGCTGTTGTTCTTATTGTAGCTTGGGCAATGGGTGATGGTACACCAATGCAGATTCCTGGCTATAGTGGTACAGACAATGTTCCTTTTTGGCTGAAAGTAACTGATATGTTCCTTTATTCTATTTACATATTGTTGTTTGTGACAGTTGTTGCAATCATTGCGAGTGGTATAAAGAAAAAATTGTCGTAATCAATTGAGGATACTCGATTAAATAAGTTATTAAAATGGCAAAAGGAAAAAGAAAAGTTCCTGATATAAACTCAAGTTCTACGGCGGATATTGCTTTCTTGTTGCTGATCTTCTTCTTGATTACAACATCAATGGATACGGACCGTGGTTTGGCAAGACTTTTGCCTCCACCACCCGAAGATGAAAAGAATGAGAATACCGATAAAATTAAAGAACGTAACATCCTGCAGGTTTATCTGAATAAAGATGATGCTTTGATGTGCGGGAATGATTATATTGGTGTTGATCAGTTGAGGCAGAAAGCCAAAGAGTTTATTGCTAACATCAATAACGCTGAGAATATGCCGGAAAAGACACAAAAAAATGTCGATTTCTTTGGTACTACTCTTGTTAATGATAAGCATGTAATTTCTTTGCAGAATGACCGCGGGTCTTCTTATCAGGCATATATAAGTGTGCAGAACGAATTGGTAGCTGCATACAATGAATTGAGAGATGAGTTAGCTCAAGAAAAGTTTGGGGTTACTTACGCTGAACTGAATGATGCACAGCAGAAAGCTGTTCGTGAAGTTTATCCGCAACGAATTTCTGAAGCAGAACCTAAAAAATACGGAGAAAAAAAGAAGTAAGTAATGGGAAAATTTAATAAGACTGGTAAACGTGAAATGCCGGCATTGAATACTTCTTCGTTGCCTGACCTTATCTTTACTTTGTTGTTCTTCTTTATGATTGTAACAACAATGCGCGAGGTAACATTAAAGGTACAGTTTACACTTCCGGTAGGTACTGAACTCGAAAAACTGGAGAAGAAATCGCTGGTAACATTCATTTATGTGGGTGAACCGACTCAGGAATATCGTGCGAAAATGGGTACTGAAAGTCGTATTCAGCTCAACGACAGCTATGCTGAAGTTGGCGAAGTACAAGACTTCATTTTCCAGGAACGTGCAAGTATGAATGAGGGTGACCAAGCTAAGATGACTGTGTCTCTGAAAGTAGACCAAAAGACTAAAATGGGTATTATCACAGACGTGAAGAATGCTCTTAGAAAATCTTACGCTTTGAAGATTAACTATTCTTCTACTAAACGTGGTGAGAAATAATTAGTTAATTGATATATAGAGAAGGGCGTCCAAGCAATTGGACGCCCTTTCTTTTTAGCTTCTCTTTTAGCTTCTCTGTTTATTATTCTTCGGCAGAGGCAGACTTTATGTCTGAACTTCGTCTGCCGGATATGATCTAAAATCTATCCGAAGTATGTTTCTTCCGATTCTTTTGTTTCTTTATTCTTTGACTCCGTAAACGATTGTATGGAGTTTATGTCTTATCCCTTCATAATCCTTTTCTGCATCCAGGTTGCCGTGTACCATGAGATACATAGGCAGGAAATCGTCTCCTTCTTTATACGGCGGCTGGTAGTAGTCTTTTTCCCACAGTGTAAATCCGTGGCGTTGGTAAAAGTTGATACGGCGTTTGGCCATCTCCTCTACCGGGCGTTCTACTTCCAGTACAATGGGGCGTTTCAGAAACTCACATAAATGCTCTAATGTGCGTTTTCCGTAACCTCCGTTGCGCAATGCCGGATTGGTAGCGAAGTGTTCTACGTAATAGAATTCATCGAAATCCCAATATGTGATAAAGCCAATGGGCAGGTCATCGTCAAAAATGATATTATTATGGAAGTTACCTATCCGGTCTGTATATTCGCGAAGATGTTCCAGTTCGCGATATTCTTCGGGTGGAAACGATTCGACGAGAAGCTCTTCCATAAATTTGTAATGTTGTACGTCCGATGTGGTGATCGGTTGAAATCTGATCATACGGTTTGGGTTTTAAGTTTGACAATATTGTTTTTTGTTGCTATACCCGGTATTGCTATACCAAATGTTATACTCTATCGGGTGTTATATTATATCAGTTATATGATACTATGAGATGTTACTATGTCAGGAGTCAGACAGGAATTCTAAAAGAAAAAGAATTCCTACATCTGCCTTTAATTAAGGGACATAGAACTCAATAATCCGCTGGATAGCACGCTGGCATACCGGGCAGAACTCAGGATATTCGTTCGTTTTCATGCGACAATTGAATGCCGGACGGTAAATACCTTTGGCTGAGTAACCGCCACCTTCATATACACCTACCGGATAGTTTTGATGTTGTGCTACAGGTGTGGGGACAGGCGTATTCGGTGCAAGCATATCTTCCCATTTCAAGGCAAAATTTACCCGTGTACTGATGTTCTGTTCCCACGGCTCTACATCCAGCGGATACGTGTCCGTCATTACATCGTCATCATAAAAATACTCATCCGCCAAGCCTCCGAAGCTATGTCCGAATTCATGGACCACTACAGGCTTGAACATCGGATGATGAGCGGTAGTCAGCGTATATGAGTTGTAAATTCCTCCGCCTCCGTACACATCCGTATTGGCAAGGATAATAATATGCTCATAAGGAATGCCGGCCAAAGCGTTGTGGATGGCCTTCACCCGACTTGTAGTCAGGTAACGGTCCGAGTAAAAAGTATCGAAATGAGAATGAACAGCCGTGTGTTTCCATTGATTTTCGCGGGGAACACTGACTCCGCTGTCAATCGACGGACTGGCTACAGCCACTATGTTGAACTTGTTTTTCATCGACCGGAACGGTTCGTGCGAAAACAGGCTCTCGCAGGCTTTCTGCGCATCCTGATAGAATAAATCCATTTCCTTTTCCGTGTAGCCTTCTGCCAGGATAGCGACATCTATGCACTCTTTTTCGTTACCGCTCTGAAGCATATACCGGTGTGGAGTGACGTGCGATGTTCCCCGTTTATGAATCAAGATATCGTCCGGACGGACAATGTGCTTGAAGCTGGTCATCACTTCCTTGCGGGGAGAGAACAGCACGATTTCTACCTCTGCCGGCTGTTTGGGGTAGGGAAGCAAGAATGTATTTTCGAAGCCTTTGGCTGTCTCCTTGGCTTCATCGGTGGACAGCCACTCTTGAAACAGAGAAGAAAAGGAAGTCTTGTAGATACACTGTCGGGTGGCGAGATCTCTGACGATAATTTGCCCGTTGCCTTCGAGCGGAAGTTCGGACAAATGATGTTCACGACCTGCCCAGGAGGGAAGCTGAGACAGCTCGTCCAGATAGATCGCTTGCTGCTTATTGTTTCCGGTGAAGATATAATCTACCCGCAACGTCTTATTCTGAAAATAATCTGCAAAGTTTTGCGCATAACTTCCTGCCGAAATCAGGAAAAAAAGAAGAATACTGCAAATTTGTTTCATATAAATAGTATATTTATGTTTTTTACAAAGGTACAAACTATTGTTGACTTATTCGATATTTGCAAATAAAAGTAATAAATCATAGTATTTGTTGCCGAAAAATAGCTAACTTTGCATGAAAGATTCATTGATTAAAACAATTTGATTCAAAAATGGGACATCATCAATTAGATGCTTTAGATGAGCAAATTCTGAAATTAATAGCAGGGAACGCGCGTATTCCTTTTTTGGAAGTAGCAAGAGCGTGTAACGTTTCCGGGGCGGCTATCCACCAGCGCATTCAGAAGTTGACTAATCTGGGAATATTGAAAGGATCGGAATATGTGATCGATCCTGAGAAGATAGGATATGAAACTTGTGCTTATATTGGTATATATCTGAAAGATCCGGAATCCTTTGATTCTGTAACGAGAGCTTTGGAAGCCATTCCGGAAGTAGTAGAGTGTCATTTCACTACTGGTAAATATGATATGTTTATCAAGATTTACGCTAAGAACAATCACCATTTGCTGAGTATCATACATGATAAATTGCAACCTTTGGGGTTGGCGCGTACGGAGACATTGATCTCTTTCCATGAAGCCATAAAGCGGCAGATGCCGATTATGGTCGACATTGAAGACGAAGATTAATCGTACAGAATAAAATAGCTTACTGTTTCACGTAATCTACAAAAGCATACGGGCAGAGATGTTTCTCATCCACAGGATGAGCTTCTCTGCTTTTTTCGTGCCATTGAGCCGGAGATACTTCCGGAAAGAAGGCGTCGGCTTCGGGAGCAACGTCATTTATTTCCGTCAGACAAAGTTCGTCGGCAAGAGGAAGTGCCTGCTGGTAGACGCTTGCACCACCTATTATATAGACGTGCTCATCTTCCTTGCAGCTTTGCAGGGCGACTTCCAGCGACGGGAAGACTTCCGCACCGGGACATACCGTATCCGGACGGGTGGATAACACAACGTTTCTGCGATTGGGCAACGCACCTTTCGGCAGCGATTCGAAGGTTTTTCTTCCCATTATGATGGTGTTTCCGGTAGTCAATGCCTTGAAGCGTTTCAAGTCGTTGGGCAACCAGAAAAGCAGTTTATTCTGAAAGCCGATCGCCATTCGGCGGTCTACGGCGGCAATAATTGATATTTTACTCATGGTTTTATACCGCTACTATTCCGGCAATATGTGGATGCGGGTCGTAGTTCACCAGTTCGAAGTCTTCGAACTGGAAGTCATAGATACTCTTCACATCCGGATTAATTTTCATTTGAGGCAATGCGCGTGGTTCGCGGCTAAGCTGCAATTTGACCTGATCCAAGTGGTTCAGATAGATATGGGCATCGCCAAGTGTATGGATAAATTCACCCGCTTTCAGTCCAGTCACCTGTGCCATCATTTGCAGCAGCAGCGCATACGATGCGATATTGAACGGAACTCCGAGAAATATATCCGCGCTGCGCTGGTAAAGTTGAAGGCTCAGCCGGCCGTCTGCCACGTAAAACTGGAAGAAGGCATGACAGGGAGGCAGGTTCATATTCTTTAAATCGGCTACATTCCAGGCGCTGACAATGATACGGCGGGAGTCGGGATTGTGCTTGATCGTCTCTACCGCTTCGCTGATCTGGTCGATGAATCCGCCGTCATAGTCGGGCCACGAACGCCACTGATAGCCATAGATATGACCTAAATCACCATTCTCGTCCGCCCATTCGTTCCAGATGCGTACACCGTGTTCTTGCAGATATTTCGCGTTCGTATCACCTTGCAGAAACCAGAGTAACTCGTAGATGATTGATTTCAGATGCAGTTTTTTGGTGGTCAGACACGGGAAACCCTCGTCGAGGTTGAAACGCATCTGATGCCCGAACACACTGATCGTTCCGGTTCCTGTACGGTCACTTTTCTCAGTTCCTTCAGTTAATACGCGATTGAGTAAATCTAAATATTGTTTCATAGCGAATAATTTTCCAATAAGTTGGTGCGATGCAAAATTACAAAAATGGCGTGAATAAATTGGCAAACCATCCGACGAACTTCTTCCACGGTGAGCGCTTTTTCCAGAATTCCGGTGTTAGCTGCGTACAGTGCTCTATATCGTTCCGAAACATTTCGTTCAGTTCGCCTGTAATTTCCTTGTTAAAGATGAAAGCGTTCGTCTCGTAGTCGTACCGGAGGCTGCGGCTGTTCAGGTTTGCGGTGCCTACCGTGCAGAAAATATCGTCGACCATCATGATTTTGGAATGGTGGAAACCGCCATTGTACATATAGACAGTGGCCCCCCTTTTCATCAGTTTGTGAAGTTTGTAGAGGGCGGCGTCCGGAGTAAACGGAATATCGGAGGCGGAGGAAACCATAATCGTGACATCCACACCTCGTTCGATGGTGCGTTGAAGCGCTTTGTTGATGGAGGATGTGGGCACAAAATACGGGTTGACGATGTGCACGTTTTTCTGTGCCGAATAGATCGACATGGCATAAGCATGACTGAGCATACGGCTGTTTTTCTTCGGTGTGCGGTCTACGATGGCGACGACTACATTGGTGCTATCCGACTGCTCCTTGTGCTTGGGGAAGTATGCTTCGCCGCCAATATTTTGTTTAGTCTCCTTGTTCCATATGGTAAGAAATATTTCTTGCAGATCATTGACGGCATCGCCTTCTATTCTCATGTGCATATCACGCCATGTACCGATTTTTGGGAGTCCGTTGATGTAGTAGTCGGCGATGTTCATTCCTCCCGTATAGGCGACTTCGCCGTCGATGACGGCTATTTTGCGGTGATCACGGTGTGCCGCATGATTGATATATGGAAAGGTGAACGGGTCGAACTTGACAATCTCGATTCCCTGCTCTCGTATTTTTTTGAGATGTCTCTTCTTGAGCGGTTTATTGTTCGACCAGTTGCCGAACGCATCGAACATGGCTCGTACTTCCACGCCTTCTTTCACTTTTTCGGCCAGCAGGTCGAACAGCGCATTGGCTATAGAGTCATTGCGGAAATTGAAATATTCCAGATGGATGTGGTGTTTGGCGTCGCGGATGGCGCTGAATAAATCAATGAATTTTTCTCGTCCGCTTTTCAGTAATCTGACCTTGTTATTGTCGGATATAGGAATCCCTGACTCCGATAAGAAACGTAATACAAGGGAGTCACTTGTCAGAGCTATGGAGTCTCTGGGATGCGTCATCAAACTGTCGATGACATCTGCCTGAGCACGGAATAAAGACAGAAACAGAAATAAAAGAAATATACGTAGTTTCAAAACTCTTCTCGCTATTTTAGTTTACAAAGTAACAAAGATACAACATCTATGTTTGGAGCTATCGGGAGAGGAGAGCAAATTTATTATACTTTAACAGAAGAAATGAACAAGAATCTCTTGATCTGGGGGATTATATTCGTTCGATACATCTGAACTGTCTGCTGTGTTCCCTGCCGTTGTCACACTTGTGCCAACGGCGTGGCACTGCTGTGCCAGTGCGGTGTCACAACTGTGCCAAGTCCTTGGCACAGTTGTGTGACAAGCATTGTTATGCCATTGATACTACTTTCCGTCCGGCCATGAACAGCAGGACGACCGTTGCAATGATGATTGATTTCGGATCGAGACTGGTTGCGCCATGGTTGATCATGCCGATAAGTACATCTTTCAGCGTTCCCCATACGGCTTCCAGTCCGCCCAGCGTGACGAAGAGCGTGGCTCCTACTGTCATTACGAATACAGTCCAAAGGCGTGCCAACCGGTTGCTGCGGTCGGGCAAGTGGTGCATGACGCGGCGGCTGAATCCGTTGTCGGCTATTTCCCGCTTGTTTTCTGCGAAGAAATCTTTCAGAAGTTTATCATTATCTATTTCCGTCATAACCGTTTCTTTTTAAATACGTTGCTAATTTTTCTTTTCCACGCGACAGGTGGCTTTTCACCGTCCCTGCCGGTATTCCCGTTATTCCTGCAATCTTGTCGATGCTTACATCTTCCATGTAAAACAGCGTGATGCAGGTTCGTTCCACTTCCTTCAGCGATTTGAGTGACTGATAAACATCCATTGTCTGCCCTATGTTCGCTTGTTCGGTGCAGTTGACGGCGTCTACTTCCCTGGTATCCAGGTCTGCCATCTCTTTCCGGCTGCGAATATAATCATAAAAAATATTATAAGCAATACGGTATAGCCACGTGGAGAAACTCGACAAGTTACGGAAAGAGGCCAGATTGGTATATGCTTTGATGAAGGTATCCTGTGCCAAGTCGTCACTCAATTCGCTGTCACCGCAAGTCAGATGCAGGAAGAAGCGTCTGACAGGCGACTGGTATTTTTGTACCAACTGGTCGAAGGCCCTGGTGTTCTTGAACACCACGACCTGTGCGACTAGCGATATATCGTTGAGTTGGCTCATCTATTTTCTTCGTTCTTCTCTTCGTCGTTCCTCTCCGAGATGATGATGTCGTTGCTTCTGACGGCGGTTTCTCTGTTCTTGGTTTCCTCGTTGGCATGTTGCTTGTAGCCGATCAGCCATTGTCCCAGTCCCATAAACATGACGAGCAGTCCGATAGCGCCAATTCCGAATTCGCCGGTGATGGCCCAGAGGAATATGAAGAGTCCGATGCCTGTAAAGGTGTTTTTGATTCCTTGTGTACGTTGGTCTGTCGATTTGTGCTCCCGTATGAATTCTTCCGGAAGAGGTTGACCGGCTGCGAGAGCCTGTTCGGCAAGGCGATAGCGTGCTTTCCGGTTCTTGTAGCGGAAGAAGAAGACTACAAATATGATGAATACCGGCATTCCGAATATGGCAATGATGCTGATGATGGCTACCAGAATACCTCCTCCGACTGCATTTCCGAAATTATTGAACGGGAAGTCATCGTCGTCAGAGCTGATGGTGAAGCTCGCTTTTCCGTGAGAGCCGCGCGAGGAGCTACTCACTTTGCCCGTATCTACACTTGTCGTGTCGGCGTCTTCGTCATCGATTCCGATCACAGTGACGGCCGTGTTGCCGACATTTACCTTGGCATCCTTGCCTTTCCCTTTCGTTACGGTCACTTTTACGTTTCCGGTAGAGTCGTTCACAATAGTCGTTTGTTTCTGGGCGTTTGCCAGCGAGAAAATGGTCATCATGACCAGTAAAGCAATTAAAATCCGTTTCATATATTAATTCTTTTATTTGTTTCTTTGTCTGTTAGACGTAGTTCGTATGTCAGAAAGTTGCAAAGAGACGAAATATTTTTGATATTTGCAGGAATTAATAAATGAAAAATGAATTTACCCGCTTCTTTTATCGACTATACCCGTGCCTTACTGGGCAATGAAGAATATGAAAAACTGGCTGCCGCCTTGCAACAGGAGCCTCCCGTCAGCATTCGGATCAATAAATTGAGAATGAAGGAGGAAGGATTAAGCTCGCTGACAGACAGTTCTGCCCGTTTTTCCTTCAACAAAGTTCCTTGGGCATCCGATGGCTACTATCTTGACGAGCGTCTGACTTTTACGTTCGACCCGTTGTTTCATGCCGGTTGCTACTATGTTCAGGAGGCTTCGTCCATGTTTGTGGAGCAGGTGCTGCGGCAGTATGTCGAGTCTCCGGTGGTGATGCTCGATCTTTGTGCGGCGCCCGGAGGAAAATCAACCCATGCGCGCAGCGTGCTTCCGGAAGGGAGTCTGCTGGTGGCGAATGAAGTGATTCGGAACCGTTCACAGGTGCTGGCGGAGAATCTGACGAAGTGGGGGCATCCGGATGTGGTGGTTACCAACAATGATCCGGCTGATTTCTCGGCACTTCCGTCTTTTTTCGATGTCATTCTGACCGATGTGCCTTGTTCGGGCGAGGGAATGTTTCGTAAAGACCCCGTAGCCGTGGAGGAATGGAGTCCGGAGAATGTAGAGATCTGCTGGCAGCGTCAGCGGCGGATTATTGCGGATATTTGGCCCTGTCTGAAACCGGGCGGCATATTAATATATAGTACGTGTACCTATAATAGCAAAGAAGATGAAGAGAACGTCTGCTGGATTCAGCAGGAATTCGGTGCGGAACTCTTGCCGCTGGAGGTGCAGGACGAGTGGAATATAACGGGGAATTTACTCGACGGAGAGGATGAATCTCAGAGAAGTTTGTCTGTCTGTCATTTTCTTCCTCATAAGACAAAAGGCGAAGGATTCTTTCTGGCGGCACTTCGCAAACCGGATGCGGAAGATGAACCGGCAACCTATTCATTCTCAAAAGCAAAGTCGTCCAAGAAAAAAGATAAGAAAGGCGGAGCGGCTGCTTCTCCCGTTTCCAAAGAACACATGGGGATGGCACTGAACTGGCTGAAGCAGGAAAATGCCGAAAGATACACCTTGTCTGCGGAAGGCGCGGGCATCGTCGCATTTCTGCAACGATATACCGATGAACTGGCTGCCATGAAACAGTATCTGAAAGTGATACAGGCAGGCGTTCTGACTGGTGAAGTGAAAGGGAAAGATTTGATTCCCACTCATGCGCTGGCGATGAGCGCTACGCTCTTGCGGCAGGATGCTTTTGATACGGAAGAGGTGAGTTATGAACAGGCTATCGCTTATTTACGAAAAGAGGCTATTACCTTGCCGGAAACAGCCCCTCGTGGTTATATCTTGCTTACTTACCGGAATATTCCTCTCGGATTTGTGAAGAATATCGGAAATCGTGCCAATAATCTTTATCCGCAGGAGTGGCGTATCCGCAGCGGGTATTTGCCGGAGGAGATACGTACGCTGTAAAGATCATTCCTGAAAGAAACGGAGAGCGGATAGAATGCTTATCTTGATAGCGCGGCTAATTTATCATCCATAATTTAGGGAAGTATTCCCGTAGGTATTTCCTTATAATTCAGAATGAAACCGACCTGTCTGCCTGTTCCCGGTTCTGCTCCTTCCGTTATTTCTTCCAGTGTGTAGGCCGGAGGCGGGGCAGGTGATGTCCGTGTTTCTCCAATGGGCGGCGTGCCCCAGTTCAGATGTAAGTTCTTGTCCAGCCGGTGAAGCAGGTACGCGTTTCCCCATACGGTGAAATGGTGTTCCGTAGCCGGTGAGGCATCCAATGAGAAAGTAAGGGTCAGTGTGGCTTTGTTATCTTCCTCTTGCTTCAGTGCATAAGTTCCTTTGGTGATCAGTTCGAGTCCCGATGAAAAAGCGGTTCGTTGTCCTTGTTTGAAGAAATAAGCGTCACGGGCAGCGTTGCTGACAAGGAAAATGTCGTCAACACCCGGCAGTAGGTTTTCGTCCCCATTGGGACGCAGGGAGGACGAGCCGTGTATCAGATTGAGATCTTCGTAGTAGTCCACCACTTTAATGGGCAGAGTGAGCGTTTCCTGTGTGGCGTTGTCTGTCACTTTCAGATACGTGCTTCCGGTGAGAATGCCGGATATGTAAATCATTCGTCCGGCGGGAACTCCGCTCCAGCCGCTTTCGATTCCGGCACTTGCGATGCGGGGATTTCCGATTTCCAGAGAGTAGTCTCCGTTTCCACTTTCGATTCCGAGGTAGCGTCTTCCTCCCATGGGCACTTCGTATTTGCTGTCGTAAAACCGCAGGGGGGCATCGGCATCGTCTTTACAGGCACTCCATAAAATAAGAATGCAAAACAAGATGGGGGTGTAAGAGAGGGTTTTAGTTTTCATAATAGTTTAGTGTTTTTTTACAGTCCCCAAATGTAATGCATTCTTTTTATTTATTCAAGTTTCGCAGGTTACTTTTGCGTTATCCAAACTATCTTAATTCCCCTCCCTCCCGGGAGGAGGGGTGCCCGTAGGGCGGGGTGGTAGGTGAGAAAAGCATTCATTCGTATTCTATTATAGGTATTTTTATGTTTCACCTACCACCTCCCCCTACGGGTACTCCTCCTTCCCGAAGGAGGAGAATGGAGATAGAATCGACTTTTTAGTCACCCCCATTTGGGATACTATTGTTTGTCAATAATATAAAGAACTTGCGAAACCTCAGTTATTTATTCAATAATCGGGCGAAATAAAGCGGGAATTTATAGCTTGCTCTTATAAATTCGTGCCATTGCCTTCTGATATTGATTCTCCAGCTGGAGGTAATTCTGATGACTTTGATAAATGACGGATACCTCGACAAAATACTCGATCATGCTGATCTGTCCGCCTGTCAGAGCCTGTTTCAGTAGTGCAAGGTCTTGTTGCGCCTGAAAAGTTTTCCTGTATTCCTCCATAGAGGTGTGCAGCGTTTTGGCTTCCCGATAGAGCTGTGCCAGTTCGGATTCCACTTGCAGGGTGGCGTTGTCTTTCTGCAAGTCGATGTTCAGCGCTTGCGCTTTGGCTATTTTCACCTTGTTGCGATTCTCGAAAAGCGGGAAGGAGAATCCCACTACTACTCCGTTGAAAGGCGTTCCCGTTTCGGTGTTCCGGCGGTAGCCGAGTTCCAGTTTCGGTAGCCATTGCGACTTGTTGACGGCGATCTGCTTGCGGGCAACGAGGCTTTCGTTGTTGAACGCCATTAACGTGCGGTCGGCGGAGAGCACTTCCGATTTCAGTATCTGATAGTCGGCAGGGAAAGGCGTCGCAGGATACGTGTTTTCTTCGAACACTACGGGGATATTGCCGTTTAACGTGTTCAGTTCCTGCAACTTATTGCGCAGTGCCGTTTCGTTCAGCGAAGTTTCCGTCTTGACATTCAGCAGTTCCAGATTGATTTTATTCGTTTCGAGAGCGTTCGCATCTCCGGTTTGGAGGCGCTTGGCGTACATTTTGGCAAGTTCTTCTGCGTTGCGCAGCCGTTCCTCCAAGATGTGTTTTTGCTGGCGCAGCATGATAATGTCCAGACACACTTCTTTGGCGAGCAACAATTTCTCTTGGCGGAAGACGTCCGCCTGACTGTCAAAAGCACCCGCTTTCAGACGATTCAGCTTGTTGCGGGTGGCATACAGGCTCGGAAAGTCGAAACTTTGCGACACCACAAGTTCGCCGATCGTTTCGTTTTTATCTTTCGCTCCCCAAAGGTGGGCGTATGATAATGTCGGGTCCGGCAGGTTATTGTCCGTTTTGGCTTCCAGCTTTTGCGAGGTGATGAGTTGGGCGTTTGCCTGCAACTCCTTATTGTTGGCTTCGATATTCTTCAAAACCTGTTCGATGCCGCTTTGGGCCTGCACTTCGCCCGTGAGGGCGAGAAGTGCGCAGCTTACCAAAGAGCCTATGATGATGATTCGTTTCATACTTTTTTTATTTGTTTCTATATACATAGTAGCTATATTTAACTGATAATTATGCTTGTTCCGCCGGTACGCCGCATGGAGAATTTGCCCCAGCGCTACGCTGGCGGTGCATCATCAGATAAACAATCGGAACGATGAAACCGTTCAGGAAAGTAGATGTTAAAAGTCCGCCCAAAATCACTTTGGCCATCGGGCTTTGAATCTCGTTGCCCGGCAGATCACCGCCCAGAGCCAGCGGTATCAGTGCCAGCGCAGAGGAGAGAGCCGTCATCAGGATCGGATTCAGACGGTCGAGAGAGCCTTGTATCACGCTGTCGTACACGTTCAGTCCCTCCACTTGCTGCAAGTGGTTGTAGTGGCTGATGAGCAGCATACCGTTACGGGTCGCGATACCGAACAGCGAAATGAAACCGATAATTGCCGGAATGCTTACTTCGCCGGTCGTGATGACAAGGGCAAAAACGCCGCCGATCAATGCCAGAGGCAGGTTCAGCAAGATCACGCCGGACTCCTTGACACTGCGGAATTCGTGGTAAAGCAACAGGAAAATAATGACAATACTCATGAAAGATGTCAGCGCCAATACACGGCTGGCAGCCTGTTCGCTTTCGAACTGTCCGCCATACTCGATGTGGTAGCCTTCGGGCAACTGGATAGTGGCGTCTACCTGCTTCTGAATATCATTTACAACACTGCGCAGGTCACGGTCGGCAACGTTGGCGGAGATAACGATTTTCCGTTTTACATTTTCGCGGTTGATCGTGTTTGGGCCCATCGAGGAAACCACTTCCGCCACGTAGTTCAGAGGAACTTTGCGTCCGTCGTTGGTGTCGACCATGAGGTTGCGGATTTTCTCCATTTCGTCGCGTGCGTCGTCCTTCACTTTGACGATGAGGTCGAAGCTCTTGCCCTGCTCGTACACTTGCGAAATCACTTTTCCTGCCAGCGCCACATTCACGTATTCAGAAAATTCCGGCAGGGTGATGCCGAATTTCGCCAGCATTTCCCGTTTGGGCTGTATCTTTAACTGCGGGCGTTCGATTTGTTGTTCCACGTTGAGGTCGGCAATTCCCGGAATGTCGCTGATAGCTCCCTTGATCTGGTTGCCCAGCGAGAACATCTTGTTCAGGTCGTCTCCGAAGAGTTTGATGGCGATATTTGCCTTCGTACCGGACAACATCGCGTCGATACGGTGGCTGATGGGCTGACCGATTTCGATGTTTGCTCCGGTGATCGTTCCGAGTCTCTCGCGCACTTCGGCGACGAGTTCGCTGCGCGGGCGGTCTTTCAGTTCAAACGGTGCCTCGATTTCCGAAACGTTTACGCCGAGCGCGTGTTCATCCAGTTCGGCACGTCCCGTTTTGCGGGCTACGGTTTGTATTTCGGGGATTGTCAGCAGCAATTCTTCGGCACGATGTCCCATCTTGTTGCTTTCTTCCAGGGATATACCCGGCAGCGAACTGATATTGATGGTAAACGAGCCTTCATTGAACGAAGGAAGGAAGCTGCGCCCGAGCGTAAAGAATACCCCTAAGGCGATCAGGAAAAGGACGATGGTGCTGCCGAGTGTCACCCGTTTGTGAGCCAGCACCCATGTCAGCGCCTTTTCGTAAATGCCTTTCATCCAGCGGGCAAGGAAGGATTCTTTCAGTTCCTTGTTCGTCTTGTTGCTGCCCAGCAGGTAAGAGCAGAGCACCGGAGTCAGCGTGAGGGCAACGACCGTGGAAGCGAACAGCGCCACGATGAAAGCGATACCCAGCGGTACCAGCATACGTCCTTCCATTCCACTCAGGAAGAACAGCGGCACAAAGCTGACGACAATGATCAGCGTTGAATTAAGAATCGGCATTCGCACTTCCTTCGAAGCGTTGAATACCACTTCGAGCGTGCTGAGGCGTTCGGCTTCCGCTTTCAGACGGTTCTCCCGCAGTCGCTTGTATACATTTTCCACGTCGACGATGGCATCGTCGACCAGCGAACCGATGGCAATCGCCATACCTCCCAGACTCATCGTGTTGATAGTCAGCCCCATGTAGTGAAGCGTGAGGATGGAGACGAGTAGTGAAAGCGGCAGCGTGACAAGGGAAATCAGCGTAGTGCGCACATTGGCCAAAAACAGGAAAAGTACGATGACGACAAAGATTCCTCCTTCAAAAAGAGACTTTTTCACGTTGCCGATAGAGCTTTCGATAAAGCGGCTCTGGCGGAAAATATCCGTGGAGACTTTGACGTCCGCAGGCAAATTCTTCTGTAAGTCTTGCAGAGAGGCCTCCAATTTGTCCGTCAGTTCCAGCGTGCTGGTGGCGGGCTGTTTGGTGACGGTCATGAGTACGGCCGGTTTGCCACGCTCCGAGGCTGTGCCCAGTTTCGGGGCTTTGGGACCTATTTTCACGTCGGCGATGTCTTCCAGCGTCACCGGAAAGTTGTTCACCGTTTTCACTACCGCTTTGCCGAGTTCTTCCACTTTGGGGGTAGAGAGTACTCCGCGCACGATATATTCATTGCCAAATTCGTAAAGTACGCCGCCGTTGGCGTTTAGGTTCATGTCTTGGGTGACGGCCATCACTTCTCCCATCGATACGCCGTAGTGGCGCATCCGTTCGGGGTCCAACTGAATCTGATATTCCTTGATGTCTCCTCCGAGCACTGCCACCTGTGCCACGCCTCCGGTGGAGAGCAGGCGCGGGCGGATCGTCCAGTCGGCAATCGTCCGCAGATCGAGCATGGAGGTGGAGTCGGCGGTCAGACCGACGATGAGCATTTCGCCCAAGATGGACGATTGGGGGCCGAGAGTCGGCTTGCCCACGTTGACGGGAAGTGACTCGCTGACTACGGCGAGCTTTTCGCTGACGATCTGACGGGCGAGGTATATATCTGTGCCCCAGTCGAACTCTACCCAGACAACGGAGAAACCGTTGGTCGAAGAAGAACGGACACGGCGCACGCCGGTAGCCCCGTTTACGGCTGTTTCGACGGGGAAGGTGACGAGCTGTTCCACTTCCTCGGCTGCCATACCGTTGGCTTCGGTCATGATGACCACTGTCGGGGCGTTCAGGTCGGGAAACACGTCTACTTCCGTATGCATGGCGGTGTAAGTCCCCGCGATAAGCAGGAGGATGGCCGCGCAGAGCACAACCAGTCGGTTGTGCAGGGAGTAATGTATGATTTTATTTAGCATGATATTTCATTGATTAAGTCTGGTTCCTCCCGGTTTACTTTTGAGAAGTGCCGGACAGGGGATAAACTTGCGTAACTATAAATGAGTTCTGTGTGTGCCGCAAGGGAACTTGGATGCGGCGCTTTGCCGCTAGTGCTCATGACTGTGGGCAGGGATGGCGTTGCTTGCGCTTGCCAGGCGAACTTGGTATGCGCCTTCGGTCACTACACGGTCTCCGGGTTTGATTCCGGTCAGGATTTGTACACTTTTGCCATTGTCGGCGCCGAGGGTCACTTCCTGTTTCTTGTAGCCTTCTTCATCGAGTTGCAGGTAGACGAAGAAGATGCCTTGCTCTTCCGTCAGGGCGGTGCGGGGCACGGATATCACGTTTTCCAGTTGGGAGGAAAGCAGATAAACTTCGACGAATGATCCCGGAATCACTTCTCCTTTATTGTCAAATTCGAAGGTGACGGGCACGTAGAAAGAGTTGTCTCCGGAAGTTTTCCCGAAGGAAAGCAGTCTGCCGCTCAGTTCATTCAGTTCGTAGACCTCATTATTATAAGGTGTCCGGAAATTGGCGGAACTGATTGTGCGGAGATACGGGTAGTATTTTTCCGATACTTCGGCACGGAGGAAAAGCCGGCGGTTCTGCGTCACGCTGACCAGTGGCTGACCGATGGTTACGTAGTCTCCCTCATTGACCAGAATACTTTTCACGTATCCGGCAATGGGCGCGGTGATATTCTGACCGATGGCCGAGTGGTTTTTGGCGAGCGCTTCGTAGCTGATACGTGCGTTTTCGTAGTTCTGCTCCGCCTGTGCGAAATCCTTGTCGGACACAATCTTGTTTTGGACGAGCGACTTCATTCGTTCGTATTCCTTTTTGGATACTTCGTAAGCGATTCGGGCACGTTGCACGGGGTCACCGTCGGCGATGTTGTGCGAAGAAATAGTCACCAGCGGAGTGCCGCGACCTACGCTCATTCCTTCCGTCACCTTGCCGCGGAAAGAAACGACTCCGGCCACCGTGGCTACGGCCACCGATTCATCGCCCTGGGCAGCGAGTACCTGTCCGCTTGTCTTGATCACTTGCTGGAAGGGGGCCGGTGTGATGGCATTTACCTTCACACCGGCAGCGTCAGCTTTCGCTTTCGGGAGGATGATTTCGTCGCTGTGCTCGCCGGCGGGTTCGCTGGTGGCAGCTTTGCCGTGATCGTGTCCTCCGCTGCATTCACCTTCGTGTGAATGGTCGGCTCCTTCGGCTTCGTGGTCATGACCTTCCGCTTCGTGGTCATGTCCTTCGTGTTCATCATGATTGTGTGTGACGGTCTCGTGGTCATGCCCTTCATGACCAGTATTTTTACTATTGCAAGAGCCCAGGACGAATAATCCCATGACTCCTATAAAGATAAGTTTCTTCATAAATGTTGTTTTCCTACTAAGTTTTACTGTTTTTGTACGCTACAAAGATAGAGTAACGCAGATGCAACTTGCTTGCATTTACGTCATTACGCAAAAACAGAGTAGGGAGGGGCCCGAAGGGAGGAGGTACGAGGTATTTTCGTACCGTGCAGGGATTCACGATAGATGTAGTAATTTTTGACTCGTCTTTCCTGCGGTCGTAATAAATGTTCGATGATCGTATCCGTAAACAGGGTGGCGACGAATACGTAATTCGGTCCGCTGTCCGTGTGTACGGAGGGGATGGGAGAGTGGAAGCGGGTCATGCATTCGCTGCTGCAACATGAATCGCTTGCGGGGTGATGATGGTGGTTGGGGCATTGCTGCTCTACCGGTTGGTCCTGCTTCATGCAGATCATCCCGTTGGGGTGGTGGTGATGGGGAATAACGGCGGCTACCAACATGATAATGTTGATAAAGAATAGCATCGTTACTATGAATCGTTTCTTCCCTTTCATCCTTTGTTTATATAGAGCTTTCTAATTTTGTAAAACTTCCAATATCTTTTTACTTTATTATAGAGCTCCGGTTGTTGCTTTATTATAAAACTTCAATTATTCTTTTTCCGACTCTTTACTTTTCTCTTTTTCTTGCTCCTGCAAGCGTTCGAGCAATTCTGTGGCGGAGACGTAAATCACTTTTCCATCGGGCGTCCCTTGACTGAGGAGTTTTCCGTGACGGGCATTTCTTTCCAGTAGCCGTTGTTCGGCCAGTTGGAGCCCGCGCCGCAGTTTATCACTCAATTCTTGCATTTCATTATTTGACATAACTCTTGATGCGATTAAAAAGTTCAAGTTCGTATATCCGGTCCTCACCTTGCTGGCAGCCTTCGGCTACAATCACTCGGGGAGAAACACTGTTATCTGCTAATAGCCAATAGTCTACACGTGGCGCATATATTCGGAACAGGTTGTTTATGCCTGCCTGATAGCGGCGGTAGATTGTATCAATGGGCACGTTATGCCCGCCTTCGTTGACCCGTTGCAATACACGGTTGACAGCAAGTTCCGGAGAGTTTAGCCAAAAATAGATCAGGCTTACTTTGTATCCGGCACTCTGTGCTCTTGTGATGAGCCGTGTGTACGAGCGAGTCGCTAATGTCGTTTCGATGGAGAAACTGGTTCTTGTAGCCAATAGTTCGTCAATACGTTTCAACATCAGACGTCCGGCTTCGATAGCCATGCTTTCCGGATTGAAAGGCGATAGTCCTTTGGCTATTTCGTCTGCATTGACAAATTCTTTGCACAATAATATTTCGGGCAGTACAGTATAAGAAGCTGTTGTTTTACCAGCTCCGTTGCATCCGCTTATAATGTATAACTGCCTCGTTTCATCCATTTTAAATTATCTGTTTCAGATATTATGTGACAAATATACAAATACTTTTTCTTTCACCTAAAGCAGATAATGTCTTTTTATTGTTTATTATTTCTTTTCCAGTTCCTGCAACGAATCCATTTTCTTCTTTTCGAGGAATTCGTAGATGCCGCAAAGATGCTCCGTCACCTTCTTATTGCCGAACTCGTAGACCTTGGTCACCAGTCCGTCAAGGAAGTCACGGTCGTGCGAAACGACGATCAGGGTGCCGTCGAAATCCATCAGCGCTTGCTTGAGGATATCTTTGGTTTTCATGTCGAGGTGGTTGGTCGGCTCGTCCAGAATCAGGAGGTTGACCGGTTCCAGCAGGAGCTTGATCATTGCCAGGCGGGTACGTTCGCCACCCGAGAGCACTTTCACTTTCTTCATAGATTCTTCCGGCCCGCCAAACATGAAGGCGCCCAGCAAGTCACGTATCTTGTTGCGGATTTCTCCTTTTGCCACGTCGTCAATCGTTTGGAAAACCGTGAGGTTTTCGTCCATCAGCGAGGCTTGGTTCTGCGCGAAATATCCGATTTGCACGTTATGTCCCAGCGTCAGCGTGCCGTCATGGTCGATTTCGTTCATGATACATTTCACCAGTGTCGATTTACCTTCACCGTTCTTGCCTACGAAAGCCACCTTGTCGCCACGTTCAATCGTCAGGTTGGCGTTGCGGAACACGACATGATCGCCGTACGTCTTTCCGACGCCTTCCATCGTGACGGGATAACTGCCCGAACGGGGCGAAGGCGGGAATTTCAGCCGCAGTGCCGAAGTATCTTCCTCGTCTACTTCCAGCAATTCCAGTTTTTCCAGCATCTTGACACGGCTCTGCACTTGCAAAGTCTTCGAATACGTCCCCTTGAAACGTTCGATGAAGGCTTCCGTCTCGGCGATGAACTTCTGTTGCTCGTCATAAGCCTTCTGTTGCTGTTCGCGGCGTTCCTTGCGCAGTTGCAGGTATTGGGAGTAGTTTACTTTATAGTCGTAGATGCGGCCCATCGTTACTTCAATGGTGCGGGTGGTGATGTTGTCCACGAATTTGCGGTCGTGGCTGATCACGATGACCGCTTTGCCGTTATTGATCAGAAAATCTTCCAGCCATTGTATCGATTCGATGTCGAGGTGGTTGGTCGGCTCGTCAAGCAGGAGTACGTCCGGTTTTTGCAGCAGCAGTTTGGCGAGCTCGATGCGCATGCGCCAGCCTCCGCTGAAGTCGCTCGTCTGACGTTGAAAATCTTCGCGTGTGAATCCGAGTCCGAGTAATGATTTCTCTACGTCCTCTTCGTAATTGGTTGCGTCGATGGAGTAAAATTTTTCGCTGAGGGCGGACACTTCCTCGATCAGTGCCATGTAGCTGTCACTTTCGTAATCCGTCCGTGTTTCCAGCTCCTTGTTCAGTGCGTCTATCCGTGCTTCCATCTCATGTAGATGCGCGAAAGCCTGTGCCGTTTCGGCAAACACAGTTCTGCCGTCTTCCGTCATCAAATGCTGCGGGAGATAGGCTACTACGCAATCCTTGGGGGCCGAAACCTTGCCACGGGTAGGCTGTCGGACTCCTGCCAGAATCTTGAGTAAGGTACTTTTTCCCGCTCCGTTTTTTCCCATCAGGGCGATGCGGTCTTTTTCATTAATAACGAAAGAAATATCACTAAATAGGGTAGTGCCGCTAAACTCTACGGCTAGTCCGTCTATCGAAATCATACAATTCTTTATAATTTGAGGCGCAAAGATAGCGAAATATATCAATCTTTTTTATAACTTGCGGGCTGAAAAACATTATTAACTGAAATATGTTGACTAAAAAGTAATTTTAGAGAATAATTTTAAAAATAATATAGAAACGATATGGAAGGCGGACAAACAAATGAATTCAGACCTCTTATCTTAGTGGCCGAGGACGACGACAGCAACTTCAAATTGATCAAAGCAATCATCGGAAAGAAATGTGATATACAGTGGGCCAAGAATGGCGAAGAAATCGTGGCACTGTTCAAGGAATACGGCAACGAGGCCAAAGCGATCCTGATGGACATCAAAATGCCTGTGATGAACGGACTGGATGCTACGAAGATCATCCGCGGAGAAAACAAGGAAATCCCTATTATCATGCAGACCGCCTACGCTTTCAGCTCTGACAAGGAGAATGCGATGAACGCGGGAGCGAGCGAAGTGCTGGTGAAACCGATCACACTGTCGATTCTGCGCAATACGCTGACGAAGTATTTCCCCGAATTGGTCTGGTAGACTGATCTCTTTTTTTGTCCGGTAGACTGATCTTTTTTGTTTGTTAAACCGGTCTTTGTTCCGGCAGACATGATCTTTATCCGGCAAAACGGTATCGCTGAGTAGAAAAACGGTATAACAATTCGGGTGTTTTTTCCTGTTTTGTATTTGTGATATTAACAAATAGCTGGCGGCTGTAAAAATAAAATAGGCGGACCTCACGGTCGGCCTATTTCTGTTCGTTTCCGTTAATTTGTTAGAGTTCAGAAACGACTCTATGTAAAGTCTCTCCTTTGAGAGATTTTAAGAGCGATTTTTATCGGCTTCCACCTGCCCACCAAACGGGTTCGGAGTATACGTATTGTCCGTCACCAAAGGCTTCTTTGATGGCTACATTTGCCAATACATCGTCTGCTCCGTAACCGAAACGCAGCGGGAATTTGTTAGAGTTCAGCGGGTTTTTCAGTTCCACTAAGTTTTCGTTCGCACCTTTCATACGGCGGTAGTCGTTGTAAGCTTCTAAAGATTCGCCGGATGCACCAAAGAATGCGAGATATTTCTGTACCATTGTTTCTTTTAATGGGTTAGCGGCAAAAAGAGGAGCTACTTCATTATCAAAATAGGCTTCGGCAACGGCGTCACCCAAGAAATCGGCTTTCCCGCCCAGCCAGTTTCTGGCGGCATCGGCAACTGTATTCTCCAAATTGGCAAATGCAGCGATAACGGCATCTTTCAAAGCGGCTTTTGCTTCATCTACTCTGCCACCCAGACGACACAGGGCTTCTGCTTCGAGGAATTTTACTTCATGGTAACTGATCAGTTGTGTGGGAGCGGTCATAGCCCATGAGGCCATAGACATGCCATAATTATTCTGTAATTCCTGAGGGGTGCCGTTAGGAGCTACGTTGATGGCATCGATTGTTGTGGCTTGATTTGCACCGCCTCCATATACAACATTTCCGCTAGGATCAGGTTGGATAAATGAGCGTGGAGCTCGCGGGTCATTTCTTGTTGCAAATTTCTCGATGAGACTTTCGCTGGCTGCAAGGCTGTTGCGGCTATAGCTGAAAGCCCAAAGGGGATTTAGTTGGGAATCACCGTCATAAATGTCCAGTTTACATTCTTCATTTGCATTGGTAAATGATTTACTTACATAGGTCAGAATGTTTTGGAGATCGGTAGTCTGATTGGCGCTTTTGTTAAGAAGACGCATTGTATAGCGTGCTTTCAGTGCATAAGCTGTTTTAAGCCACAGACCGGCTTGTGCATCTTGGTCTGATCCGTAGATGAGGTCTTTTGATCCCACTGCACCTGATAATCCTTCGTCTTCGGCTGTTCCATCCTTCAAAAGTGTGATAGCAGCATCCAGGTTCTGCATTACTTCTTTGTAGATAGACTCTTGTGAATCAATTTTAGGTTGCATATACTTCGGTGTGCCGTCCGGATTTAAAACTCCGGTTTCGCTGAACGGTGTGTCTCCGAACACATCGGCTACTACCGCACCATTGTAGGCAAGAAGGATTCTGGCTATTGCTTCAGTTACTACATTGCCTTTTTCCGATGGGTCTTCCTGACACTTGTTGATTACAATCTTTGCATTCTTTATATTGGCGTAAACGCTGATCCACGCATTGTTGTAGGTCGTGGCAGTGGTCGGTTCTCCGCTGCGGACTTCTGCCCGGTAGAGTTGGTTGCCGATACCTGTTTCGTGCTCCATGTAAACGGACGAATAGAGTGAAAAATCTCCTCCTACTGTGCTGAATGCAGTGCTGACTCCCAAGTCTGTTATCAAAAACTTCGCCGGAGCATCCTGCGGGTTATTGGGATTCTTGTTGACTTTGTCCATTGCATCTTCCGTACAAGCAGAAGCAATGACAGCAGTAAAGAAAGAAACTGCCAGCAATTTTCCTATTGATTTATATTTTTTCATTGTCTTGCAGATTAAAATTTAATATTAAAGCCGAAACCAAAGCTAGCTGTTTGCGGCATTGAATAGTCTTCGAAAGCTCCGGACATATTGTTGTTTCCTTGGCTGGCTTCCGGATCAAGGTCAGGCATCTGTGCCCAGACGAGGATATTTCTTGCGAAAGCATTCACCGAAAGTTCCATCCACTTTTTCTGGAGTACTTTGTAGCTTACTGCCACTTCGCGGAGTTTGATGAACGAGTTGTCGTATACAGAAGATTCGTCAATATCGTTCAGGCGGCTGTAGTACACTTGTTGCGCATTGGCTCCGGTGATGGCGATATCGTTTTTGGTTCCGTCCTGTTTGTAACCGTCAAAGATGATCGTGCCTTCCCGATTCTCTGTTCTTTTGCTGACGCCGTAGTAGTCGGACAAACCGGTAGTTCTGCTGTACATCTGGCCACCTTGTTTCCAGTCAAGTACAGCACTGATGGTACATTTCCACAGACGCAATGACGTATTGAAACCCATTACGAAATCCGGAGAAACTTTTCCGATCACCTGTGCCTCACCGGCGACAGGCAAACCGTTTTCGTCTACCAGACGATTGCCGTTAGCGTCTCTCTTGTATCCTACGCCATAGATTACAGGGAATTTTTCGCCTGCTGATGCACGAACCTGTGGAGTGACGTAACCACCCAGTGAAATGTTTTCCACACCCGGAGCCAGTTCGTCTACATAGTTGTCGATTTTGGTCCAGTTGAAACCGAAGTCCCAGTTGATATTCTTCGTGCGGATCGGGTTGAATCCCAATGTGATTTCGTGCGTGTCGGTATGAATCTTACCACCGTTTGTCAACAGTTTGCTGGCACCGGTAGAAGACGCCAAAGGCACTGAAAATATCTGGTCTTTGACGTTCTGACGCGAATAAGTATAATTCAACGTAATCAGGTTGTCGAAGAAGTTCACGTCGGCACCGATTTCGTACGAACGTGTATTCTGCGGTTTCAGATTCGGGTCGAATATTGTGTAGTACGGGGTATAGGCAGTAGTACCTTTGATGGGGTACATGATGGGAGTCAGCGAATAGAATCCTCCTCCGTACGTGGGAGTCGAGTAATAATTCTCAAGGAAATCACCAGCCTGTCCTACTTCCGCATAAGAAACTCTCAGTTTGGCGTAGTTGACTACATCATTTTTCAGTTCATCAAGTTCTGTCAGGATGAAACCTGCTGACACAGAGGGATAGAAGAACGAACGGTTGTTGCGCGGCATGTTGGACACATAGTCCTGACGTCCGGTCACAGTCAGATAAAGCATGTTTCTGTACGAAGCCGATACGTTGCCGAAGAAACCGACAGTACGGTTTTTCCATCTTTCTTCTTCTGTAAGCTGAGTGGTTGCATTGTTGATATGATTCCACCCTGCGAAGTTATAGTTTGTTCCGTATTCGTAGTATTTCTTTCTGTTGCTCTGGATAAATTCGTTACCTGCTACAGCGTTCAATCCCCAGTCGTCATTGATGCGCCAGTCGTAGTTGATGGTCAGCAATGAGTTGTAGGTAGCGTTTGTCCAACCGTAGTTTTCTATCTGGCCGCGACCGCCGCCGGTGTTACTTCCGTATCCGTAGCTGTCAGAGTAGTGAGTGGTATAAGCGTCTACACCTAACATATATTTCGCGTTCAGTTTATGGTTGGCCGTTCCGAAATCTGTTTGATAAGTGGCATATACATTTCCGAAGAAACGGTTGGTGTCTTCTGTGTATTTGTTGTTGTCAATAGCCCAATAGGCATTGTCAAAATTTCCACGGAAAGAGTTTTGCTTATAAATGTCGCCGTCTACATGGCTGGGGATACCTGCCAGATCGTAGCTTGCGGGCGAAGCGTAAACAGTTCTCAGCAGTCCGTTTCCGGACGTTACCGCCTTGTCAATCGAAGTCGTGATGTAGTTTCCTGCAAAACCAGTTGTGAAGTTATTCGTCAGTTTCGTTTCGGCGCTTACTTTCACGTTGTATCTGTCCATGCCAGTTTTGGGGATAATACCGTCTTGGTGCGTATTTCCAAGAGAAACGGAGTATGAACTTTTTTCCAGCGTTTGTGCCACGTTCAGCGAGTTGCTCCAAGTGATACCTGTTTCGAAGAATTCTTTTGTATTGTCGTAAGCCTGTGGAGTAGCCCAAGGGTCAAGACCTGCTGAAGCACGCTGCGGCACGTAATATTTGCCGGATTGCATGCCATACTTTTGAGTAAATTCGTTGTCGGTGTTGCCGCCATAATTGGGATCGTTGGACAGTTCAGAAATCTTAGGTCCCCAGGATAATCCTGAAGTTGGGCTGTATCTTCCGCCGGACCCCTGTGCATACGTCTTTTGGAATTCGGGCAGGCGACCGACTACGTCAAAACTGACATTGGATGAGAAACTGACTTGGGGTTTGCCTTTTTCCAGTCCCTTACCGCTTTTGGTGGTGATGATGATCACACCATTGGATGCGCGGATTCCGTAAAGTGCCGAAGCCGCCTGTCCTTTCAGAATGTTGATACTTTCAATGTCGTTCGGGTCGATATCTACCGCGCGGTTGGCAAAGTCCACGCCGCTTACACTACCGTTGTTCTGTATGTCCGTATCTACGTCAGGAGTACTGGTCACTGCCATCCCGTCGATTACGTAAAGCGGCGTGTTATCTCCGGAGAAAGAACGTGCACCACGGATCGTGATCTGTGAAGATGCTCCGGGCATACCGCTCGAAGGTTTGATATCCAGACCGGAAACTTTTCCTTGCAACGCTCCTGCCAGGCTGGAGTTGGAAGCTTGGGTCAGTTGTTCGGACTTCACGTCCTGAACAGCGTAGCCCAGCGCTTTCTTTTCGCGGGAGATACCCATGGCCGTTACTACGACTTCGTCCAGGGCTTTGGCGTCACTTTTTAATACTACGTTGATAACGCCCTGTTTGATCGTTACTGTCTGCGGAACCATTCCTACATAGGAAACGCGCAAAGTTTTAGAAGAACTTGGTACGGCGGGGAGTTGCCCTTTCGGGAAGCGTTAAGTGTTTTTGGGGCTATTTAAGGCATAAAATGATAAAAAGATAGCATTTTGAATGATTCGCTGATGTTATTTTATGAAAATAACGATTTTAACACTATCTTTATGTCGTGTAATGTAATTTGAATATTATTAAAATCGTGCTCAAATCTTCTCATTTCATCAATATACTGATTAAATTCTTTCAATATGATACTTTATAGTTAAAAACGTAACACTTTTTTAATTTTGATATAAATAGTGTTATCTTTGCAGCCTGTTAGAGACTAGAAGTCTATTTATAGGTTAAATTTAAGAGAGAATTTATGAAAAGAAAATTGATGTTCTTTATGACCTTCCTTTTTTTGGGTATAGGTCTGGTGACAGCGCAGACGTCCCGAGTTACCGGTGTGGTAACCGCCGAGGAAGATGGCCTGCCTGTTGTAGGTGCTTCGGTATTAGTGAATGGCACTACTCTTGGTACTATCACGGATATTGATGGTAAGTTTACAATCACGAATGTACCAAGTTCTTCTAAGACTTATTGATATTTTAAAGCCTCTCTTTTTCCTCCTTTTTTATTCTATCTTATTGTAAATCAGAATATAAGTGCTTCTTTCCGCAACTTGGCTTCCCGGCTCACTTACTATAATCGCAACCTTTTCCCTTTCTTTTTCGATCTCAGTCATCTTTTTCGGGCAGGTACTTGGCTTGTTTTCAGGGGGCGGATGCTTAGGTTCTACCTTTATTTGAGGCTTTCTATGAGCGATAGGGGCAGACCGGTCTTTTCGGCAATGAGTTGATTGTCAATTCCTTGCTTTTTCATGTCGATGGCTGTCTGAAAGATGTTCAAGGCTTCTTCGCGACCTTTCTTCAGGCCTTTCTTCAGGCCTTCCTCAAGTCCTTCTTCAAGTCCTTTCTTTAGCCCTTCTTTCATTCCTTCTTTCAGCCCTTCTTCCATCCCTTTCTTTATTCCTTCCTTTTCCGCTGCATCCATTGTCACCAAATAATCCCGGTACACTTTGACGCTATTGTCGTATAGCTCTCTCTCCTTTGGAGACATAGAAGCCACATCAGCGATCTCTTCGAGTTTTTCGAAGACGGCTTTTCGTGCCTTGAATGGCAGGCGTTTTAAAGTTTCCATATTATTTAATATATAAATCCAACGTTCAAAATTCGTTTCACATTCCTCTTCGCTTTTTTTGAAGAGGGGGAGGGCGATGAATATTTGCCGGAACTTCTCCGAGAAGAGTTCACCTGTCTCCTTGTCTGCAAGAATAACGTCTGTCCGGAGTTTTATGTTCTTGTCCATGATGAAATTCATCAGAAAGACTCCGTAAACAGCTTTTATTTCAAATTTCCAGTCGTGCCCCGTCCGGCCCTGGTTGACGATGGCACGGGAGAGATAGAAGATGGAGCGTTCTTTAAAATTGCTCTGCATGCGGTTTTGCATTTCGACAATTATCTTTTCGCCCGTGTCCGTGGTGCAGTAGACATCGTAGATGATGCCTCGTCCTTCCGGGTAGTCCGGCAGCTGTTCGTTGTTCAAAAACGTTAAGTCGGTTATCACTCGTTCACCTTCGAGAAGGTCGTTCAGAAATTCGATTAGTAAAATCTTGGAGACTTCTCTGCCGAATATTAGTTTGAATCCGTAGTCGGTGAACGGATTGATAAATTTGCTCATTGTTTTGGTTGTTTCTCTTTTATGTTGTAAAGAGATGTTTCTCTTCGCATGTATAGTGAAGAGGCTTTTCTTTATTCTACAAAGATAGGATAAATTATTGTTTTATGATGCGTTTGGCGGGAGAAATAAATGACGTGGGTGCTCAAAAATGTTCATCTCCCTCTTAAAAATGTTCATCTTCCTCTGACTCGCTTTTTGAGGATGCCGTTGTAGGTGTCTTCAAATTCTGCCGAGTGGTTGAGTGCCCAGAGGATGTAGTCGCCCGGCTCGTTCTTTTTGAGCAGGGTGGAGCGGTATTCGGAGCTGAGGACTTTCCATAAGGTGCCGCAGGGACCACCCAGCTTTCTGCGTCGGGCGAGGGCGAGGATGGCTTTCACGGTTGGTTCGTTCCGGATGCCGATGGCGTCCATGTTGAGGCGTAGCAGGGATTCGGAGAATCCTCCGGAAGCAGTGTTTTCGTTCGGGGCTTCTTCTTGCTGACTTCTTTCGTATTGGGTTCCGTTGTGCTTGGCTTCTTCCTGCTGGTTTCTTTCGTATTGGGTTCCGTTATATCTAGTTTCTCCCTTCTGATCTATTCCTTCATTTCTTCTTTCTTCCTTATTTTCCTCCCCTCTTTTTCCGGACGAGATTTCTAAAGACAAACCTTTGACAGCAACAGGCGCAGCCTGAAAAACGCCGTTTGACGGAACGGGCGGCTGCTCTCTATCCTTCTCCCATTCATTTTCGGTTTTGCTTTGTCTTTCCCTTTCTTTGTCTCTTTCTCTTTCTCTTTCCGGTTTGCTTTTAATCTCAGTATCTGTTTCCGATTTACTTTCGATTTCTGTATCCGTTTCCTGTTTTGTTTGTGGGATTGTTGCTGCAATTTCTCGGTTTTTTGCAGCATTAATTTTCATAGCTGCTTCGTCGGTCACTGTTTTTGTAGCATTGATTCCTGTGCCTGCTGCATGGATATTTGTGCCTGTCGTGCCGATTCCTGTCTTTGTTTTAGTAACTTCTGTAGCTGTGATATTGATTCTTGTTTTTATTGCGTTGACTTCTGCGCCTACTATATGGCTTTCCGCTTCATACACTTCTGTACCTTTTGAATTTATATTATTTCTTATTTCTGCGGAATTATTTTCCGTTCCATCCTCTCCTTCCTTGATGAGCCAAAACCGTTCCAGCGGGAGTTTGTATTTCCTTCGGCTGTCGGTAATGATTTTGTGGTATTGCTCTTGGATGGCTTGCGAAGTCAGAATCCCGTACTCCTTATATATATAGGTGTCGAATAGTCCGACGGACAGGCAGTCGTCGATGATGGCCTGCATCTCCTCCTCCTCGCAACATACTTCCTGCGAAATGTCGAACAAGGTATCTTGATTCCATGCGACATAAAATCCCTTTTCTTTGTAGATGAGGCAGAGCAGGGAAGTGAGTGCGGCAATTCCTGCTGCATGATGACGGTTGGAAATGCGGCGTACCTTCCTGTCTTGGAAGAAGTTGACATCGAGCGGGAAATAATCTAATCCGGGTTTGGAAATACGGGCCATCTTTTTGAATATTTAGAGTGATATTGAATGATAAATAATGAATGATAAATAATGAATGATAAATAATGAATAAGGCGAATCGGTAATTTTAATTTAGCTCATTTCAGTATGGTGATAAGCTACTTGATAGTCAGTTCTGTCTCTCAACTGAGGGTGACTAAAAAGTCGATTCTATCTCTATTCTCCTCCTTCCCGAAGGAGGAGAATAGAGTTACTATTGCGTACAACTACTCCCTAGAACTCCTTTTTCACATCGAAGCAGGGACAGGCTTTCATGTATTCATTGGGTGAGATGATGCCGTCTCCGTTGAGGTCGGGGCTTGTGTCCCGGTGTCCGATGACCTGTTTCACGTTGGGGAAGGCCAGTTGCAGAGATTTCACCAGTCGGATGAGGGCAGTGCGTTGTGCATCTGTCCGTGTGTCGGCGGGGCGGCCTTCCTTGTCCAGCCCGCCGACGTAGCAGATGCCGATGGAACGCTGGTTCCAGCCCATACAATGCGCCCCGTCGAGGGTGACGTCTCGTCCCGGTTCGATGGTGCCGTCGAGGCGGATGACGTAATGATAGCCGATGGACCAGAAGCCACGGGCACGGTGCCAGCAGTCGATATCGGCAGCGGTGATGTCCTGTCCCGCACGGGTGGCGGAACAGTGGATGATGATGGTGTCTTTCATTGCAGAAACTCCTTTCTTTGTTCTCTTTCTCTAGGCAATATATAAGTGTTGAAACCAAAAATGGCGGATTCTTCGGGAGACAGGCGGCGGTAATAGTGTTGCGTCACTGAATGGTGTACGGGAACAAAGAGAGAAATAAGAGGAAGAGGCGATGAAACAAGGGGAGAAGAAACTGACTGCACACATACATTGCCTGCTTCGGACTCTCCGATTGAATTGCTCGATCTGCCTGTTCCGAGCAGATTGCCTGCTTCGGACTCTCCGATTGAATCGGCTTTGACGGTCAGCACAGGTATTTCGGGTGCTATCAGAAAGCATTCTTCCGAACCGCTTCTTTCGGCTCTTGGCTTTTTCTTCATGGCCGATTGCTTCAGCCTTTCGGGGTGTAATAAATGCAGCACCAGCCAATTACGTTGTTTAGGGTTCATTTGTTCCCCTTTTACCAGTGCGTTCATGGATGGATAGGCTTGCAGGATATTTCCTGCCTCGTCCGTTGTGGCACAGGGGACGGGGGAGAGGGCGGGTGACGACGGACGCAGACCGGTCCGGATGGCGTGCATGACATTGTCGTAGGCATCGCACCATTCGAGGTTGGCGACGTGGTTGTTGAGCTTGTTTCCGTCGAGGTGGTTCACTTGGGGGAGACGCTTCGGGTTGGGGATAAAAGCTGTTGCCACTAAGCGGTGTACAGAGTAGCCGACGTATATCCCCTTTTGGCGGATGGCCACGTACTCATAACCTTTTGCGGTAATGCTGCTGCTGATTATCAACTTCGATTTGCCTTTGAAACTCAATATCCGCCCATGGTCTGAAACCATATAATCGGAATTTGCTTCGATAAATCTCCAATTTTCCATACTTTATTCTTTATATTGTTAATAAAATTACACTTCGTTAAAAAGAAATCCCTTTTCCGAAACCACCGGGGATAAACGGCGCAGCCTGCATGGTAGAAACGGCGTAGCCTGCAAGGTAGAAACGGCATAAACAAGGACTGTTAAACGGCGTAGCCTCCTCGCTGACATGAGGCGGTTCCGCCCGCTTACTCCGGTCTTTGACCTTTCTCATTTCTCCTCTGCACGGGGTTCGAGCCGTTCGGCACAGTGAATAAGAAACTCCAGCTCCTCCCGACACCCTTGAATGGCTTCATACAAAGAGTCCACATGATACATTCTGCAAAGCGTTTCCCATTCTTTTCGTTCTTCTGAAGTCATTTGTTCTCCGAAATTCATTTGCTGTCCAAAACTTATCTGCTGCCCGAAACTCATTTGCTCTCCGAATCTCATCTGCTCTTCGAAACTCATTCGACGCAAAGGAAATTTTCGGCATGAAACGTGCGCCACCCTTTGGCTTCGAGGTCGTAGTAGACTACAAACGTATTTTCCGGTCGTGGCATATAGGGGCGGTGAAAACTGTGTTGATATCCGGTGAGCGTGCCGACAGCGTGGCGCACGGTTCCGTCCTGCTTGGTGTAGCAGAATTTCACGTTCTCCCTGTGCATCTTCCTTATCAGTCCACCGATTCGGTGGGCGATGATGAGCGCATCACGCCGGTTCATGTCATTGTTGCGACGGATGACGGCGGCCCGCCTCATGAGCCGTACCCGTGGGAGGGAATGTTGTTTTTTCATTTCAGTCATATGATTCAATTGTTTTTTATTGATTTCGGGGCAAAAGTAGATTATGGGTAGAACATATTTCGTTCACGCTTGACGAAAATGAAAAATATATTGAGAAAGTGTCACGCGTGACGGAGAATGTTAAAAGTAATTTTGGAAATTTGTCGGATTAAATAAAAAGAAATAAAAAACTAAAAAAATGAAATGTAATTGTGATGTTAGTAGCAAAAGTAAACAAGAAAGTGCAAAACAAAGAAGTATGGATGGGACAAAAACAAATCTCCAAGATGCGGTTTCGGTAAAAATTAACATAAGACAAAAGACTGTAAACCAGTGTCCCGCACTCCGACAAAATGTGATACAGAGGATCAAATCTCAAGAAAACACATCTCAAGAGTCTGTAATTCAAGGAAATTTACCTCAAGAAAAGGCACTTCCAAGCAATACAACTCCGGACAGTACCCAGTTAAAGGGTACGGTAAATCAGGAGTTGATCCGAGAAAGAATTGAGTTGAAACATAAGAAGAAGAAAGAATATACAGGTTTGCAGCATAGCGATGATGAAGATAAGCTGAAAATCATCGAAGAGATTGTGGATATCATTGAAGAAAATGAGTTTGACGAAAATTTCCTGAAAGAGCATTCCGACTGTTCGGAATCATCTATCAGGCGGGTTTTGTCTGCTTGGATGGGCAAGTCGATATCCAATTGGACTACGATTTTTAACTTAACGAAGTGTCTGGCTGTCAATTGTGTGTTTGCCGAACATTTACTGGCATTGTTGGTCGATGTGGTGATTTATTTGGTCGGTGGCGGCGGAGTGGTGCATTGTCGCGTTCTGTCACCTTCCAAAGCTGTCATTGAGATTGATTTTAGTAAGAATAAATCATTGTATAAGAAAGATGAAGATGGCAAGAAAAAAAGGCCAGAAGGCAGAGATGGAAAACAAAAGGAGGAAAAATCGGGTGAAAGGAATTAATTATTAATAATTTGTAGTAAGTCCTTTGAGAACTTGGTATCCCGCTTTCGTAGATAATTCTTTGCTATCAGCGATTACTTTCTGTTTGTTACTTAATAAAGAATATCACTACAAATGTAGTCATACTTATTGTAAAATCAATGCAGAAGCCCTCTAAATCTGAAAAATAAGTTTTTTATCCGATTGATTTGCAGGCGGGATATCGTAAATTGTTACTCTATTTTTTGATGAAAAGGATACTTTTCTTCTTGCTCCTTTCTACCGTGTATTATTCTTTTTATATATTTACATATGCAGGAAAATATTCTCTGTTCATACAGCAGTGATTCTACTTTCTGAACAGAGAATGTGAATGAATCCTTTGGATGAGTCAGTTGATTTATTACTTGTTTGGTAAAATATTGTAAATCATACATTTGTCGTATTTACCAAGTTCTCAAAGGACTTATATTGATGTATAGTAATATTTAAAGATTTAGTAGCAATATTTTAAGCTATCCGGTGACAGATTTAAAAAAACAACCAAAGCAATCATATATATGAAAGTGCAGATAATTCGACAAACAGCAGTACTTATCATTCTTCTGATCAGTGTGTTCCGAACCAACATGTATGCTGATGATTCGTCATCCTACGACATCTTGATTATCAATTCTTATACCGAAAACTGCCTTTGGAGTGATGATTTCATAGCGCCCGTCTATAAAGATTTTCGGATTCAGAACGCCCCGGCCAATATATACACCGAGCACATGAGTATGTTTTCCATCAACACCGGCGAGGGGCTGGAGCGATACAAATCCGAACTGCTCAGAAGATATGCCCGCATAAAGCCGAAGTTGATTATCATGCTGGGCAATCCGGCATGGGTACTGCTCCACGAGACGATCGGCAAACGTTGGCAAGGTGTCCCTGTGCTTCTTTGTGCCGAGCACGAAACCGTAGGTCCGCCCGAAATATATCTGGAAAAACACATTGCACCTGCAGGCACTGAAGTGCCGTTGAGGGATTATAAAGGTGGCATTCCTTTGACTGTGTTTTACGTACCTTTTTACGTGAGGGAGACGCTGGAAATGATGGCTGCTGTCGTTCCCGATATGCGTAAGATCGTTTTTTTGTCCGACCGACGTTGGATCAGCGCGCAGTGCAGGAAAGAAGTGGAGGAGGTGATGAGAACGGAATTTCCGCAGGTGTTGTCGGACTGTCTGATAGCTGATGAAGTCACTAACGACGACCTTGTCGACTCTCTGAAGGTGTCGGACTCATTGACGGCAGTCCTTTTTCTGTCATGGCAGAAGGAGGGACAGCACGGAAATACGATTCTCACTTCCAACATTTCACGACTGCTGAGCTACTATTCCGACTCACCTATTTTCACACTTCACAATAACGCTACCGAAGTCAACGGACTGATCGGCGGCTGTTTCTGGAACGACAGCGAAATAAAGGAGCATTTGCTCCCGCTGATCAAAACTCTGCTGGAGGAACCACATCAGCAGGAGGTGAAAATAGTGACGATGGGTACACCCCGTCCCGTCATCAATTATACTGACTATTTGGACGCAGGTCTGTCGCCCGACCTATGTCCCGCCAATGCGATTTTCTGTATGAAACCTCCCACGTTTTTCGAGCAATATAAATATTACCTTGCCATGTTTCTCATCATGATCATTTTGGCGGTTCTTTACGTGGTATGGTTGAGGCGTACACTGGCCGAAAGAAGCAAGCGGCTGGACATCATGCGAAATTACAGCAGTCTGATCGAAAATATGCCCGTCATGTATGCCCGTGAGAAACTGGTGTACGATACCGACGGACGGATCGTCGACTTTATCTATCAGGAAGTGAACCCGACTTTCGAAAAATACATTCTGCCGAAAGAAAAAATACTCGGAAAGAAATACAGTGAACTGAACAAAGTTTGCAGTCCGGAACTGCTCGACTGCTATAATGCACTGAAAGACAAGAAGGAAATGACCTTTCAGTATTATCTTGAAAAAACGAAAACGTACCTCACCGTCATCGTTGTATGTTCCCGAACGGAGGGCTGCATCGATGTCTTTTGCGTGGACAATACCGAACTGTCGCTGACCCAGCAGATGCTGCGTTCCGCCAATCACAAGCTGGCGGCCGTGCTGGACGCTGCCGATATGACGCCTTGGAGGTGGGAATTGGAAACCGATATGTTTATCTGCGACATCGACCGTCACCTATATATAATGAAAGAAGAGGCTGTGACCGACGGCGATCAACTGATGATTCCCGCTTCCGTCTATTTCTCCAAAATCTACGAACCGGACAGAGAGCGGGTGTTGCTTGCCTGCAAACGGCTCATCAATGGCGAAGTGCATAAAGTGAAGGAGGAATATCGGATCGCCCCCCGACAAGGTGATACTTCCCATTATGAGTGGGTGGAAGTTCGGGCAGCGGTAGACGAATGGGACGAGAACGGCAGGCCTCTGAGTCTCGTCGGTTCGTCCTTGACAGTCACTCAAAGAAAAAAAATGGAGGAAGCACTCGTCAAGGCCAAAGTGAAGGCTGAGGAAGCGAATACGCTCAAATCGGCCTTTCTTGCCAATATAAGCCACGAAATCCGGACTCCTCTCAACGCCATTGTCGGCTTCTCCGACCTGTTGGCATCGGAGGAAGGGGAACTTTCGGAAGAGAGGCAAGAGTATGTCCATATCATTGAGAACAACAATGTGCTCCTGCTTCAGCTTATCAGCGATGTGCTCGACCTTTCGAAGATCGAGGCGGGAACGCTGGATTTTGTATACACCGATATAGATGTGCACGGCCTGTTTGTAGAGCTCGAAGATACCATCCGGCTGAGAAATAAAAAGCCCGGTGTCCGCATTTGGTATCATGTGCAGATGACTGAATGCATCATACATACTGACCGGAGCCGTCTGATGCAAGTGGTTATGAATCTGATAAATAATGCGATGAAGTTTACGGAGGAGGGCAGCATCGAGTTCGGATATTATCTGCAGGAGGACGGTTTTCTGTATTTCTATGTCACGGACACCGGATACGGAATACCGGAGGAGCATCTTAATGAAATCTTCGGTCGTTTCGTCAAGCTGAATAGTTTTGTGCAAGGCACGGGACTTGGACTCCCTATCTGCCGGACGATTGTCGAGAAGTTGGGAGGAAAGATTGGTGTCGTCTCACAGTTGGGCGAGGGGAGTACCTTTTGGTTTACACTGCCTTATACGGCTGACGAGAAGATGCTCTGAGAGGAGCGTGGCTCATTTTTTTAGTTCCGTGCTTTTCAAGGCTCCCCCAAGAAACGGAAGATGAGCCCTACTTGCGCCGGAGTGAGCAGGATGGCTTTCTCGGAATATCCCGTGCGGGCGAGTTCGTTTTGTAGTGCCGTGTTCTTGGCGATCCAGCTGCGGAGAGTGCGGCGTGCGGAGGCGGGCTGTATGTGGGGCAGGTAGAGAGTGGCCAGTTGGCTTTTGCTGTATGCCTGTATGCGGGGCAGGGTTGCATTTTCTTCGGAAGTTGGTTTCATGATTTTTGCTTTCATTGTCTTTTGATACTGCTTTTACTATCTTTTCTATATTTCTTTCTTTCATTTTCGTTGCCAATGTAAAGGTACGCTTTTTTTAGTCGTTTGGTGTTGCTTTGTACAGAAGTCCTTGGAGGCAGTATTTGTGCGAGGCCGTGCCGACTGGTGCTCTTCCGTTACAAGTCGTTACATCGTGTATCCGGACTTTTTTGCCATCGCCTACTTTTGTCACCGTAATCGATTGCACATAGAAAACTTACATCAACCATTAAAAAAAGAAAGGAAAACAACCTTATGCCATTAATTTACAAACCTTACCAGGCGAATATCGCCAACAAAGCGGGACAGAAACTGTATTACCCCCGCCTCGTGAAATTCTCGAAAATGGTCAACACGCAGAAGATGGCGGAGCTGATCGCCGAGAAGGCTTCTCTGACACCGGGTGATGTCCACAACGTGATTCGAAACTTGATGTCCGTGATGCGTGAACAGTTGCTCAACAGCCGCACAGTACGTCTCGAAGGCTTGGGCACATTTACGATGATCGCCAAAGCCGGAGGAAAGGGAGTCGTGTTGGAAAGTAAAGTCAGCAGTTCGCAGATCGTTTCGCTGCGCTGTCAGTTTACTCCCGAATATACCCGTTCTGCCGATGGCGTCACTACCCGTGCACTGACTTCCGGAGTAGAATTTGTCCACGTCAAGGACGTAGCGGGCGGCTTTGTGGACGACGATGATAAAAATCATTCGGGAGGCGGAGACAACCCCGGCGGAGGAAGCACTCCCGGAGGCGACGACGATGAGGCTCCGGACCCAACCGTTTAATGAGGCTGAATCGCTGACTCACTAATGCATGATCGGTTCCCTTATTAAATTGCTCCATTCACTCTGTTTTTTAACTCTAAAGAAGGAAGCTATGAAATTATTTTTAGAAAAGTTATTAGATATTTTGGAAGCGCTCTTGCGCTTCCGTCGTCGGAAAGCTAAAAAGACGGGAGATTCATAAACCGACCTCCTCTCTTAAAAACTAGAGAATCCCCTTTTATTTAAAACCGTATCTGTCTATGATATGGGGTTGAATAAAGGGGATTTTTGTATGGGAAAGTAATAGGTAATTGTATAGTAATAGGTAGTGGAATTTAATTCATTTCATTTCTTGTGCGAAATGATTCATACCTGCTCTGAGATGTAGGATTTATGGAAAAGTGTAGTATAAAAGGGATTTTTATATAGGAAAAGTGTATTATCAAAAAATGGAGTCACCTATACCCCTGTTTGCTACATTATGTTTTTTGAGCCCGATAATGCGGTAGTTGGAGAATTTTGACATCTATAAAAGAATATCCCGGCAGATTGGATAACAGTCAACCGCCCAACCATAAAAAGGGCTGCCCCAATTCTACTTGGGAGCAGCCCTTCTTGCTTTTTCCGGTTTATCTCTAATGCATTTTATTTAATCAGATAGACTTTTTGAAGATAAACCCTTTTGTTGTGTGCTTTTGGGGGATGAGCCACCTTACGGCATTTCTGTTTCCATTTGGAATTTCCGGCTTACCTTCATCAGGTTAATGATGTAAGTCACTACATTTTGAGCTTCCTGCACCATGGTCAGATAAACCATACTTACCCGGATACTGCCCGACTGGCTTTGGATGCGCTGCAACTCTTTGCGTTTCAGTTGCGATAGCTGTCCGTTGAGGTCGTTGGCACGGCGGATTTCCTCTTCCATATTCTGATAATCGTTGTTTTCCAACTTCTTGCGGCATTGCTGAATCAGATAAGTGATGTCCTCGGCCACGTCGCTGAATTCACCTTTCTGAATGGCGTCGAGCGGGTTGAAGTTATTGTCGATGTGTTCAAGACACGGTTCGCAGAGGCGCGAGATGCTGTACACCAGTTCGCTGGCGAAGTCGTTGCCTTGATAGTAGTAGAGTCCTTTTTCGAGCACGGTGTTGTTGTCGAGGCGGCACATGGCAACGGTTCCGGTGCGTTTCATCTGCTTGATGAGCTGCTTTTCGAATTTCGTGGAACCCATGGCACGACGCAGTCCGCGCAGGTTTTCGTGTATAAAGGAGGTGACGGTCAGTTCGAAATTCGTTTCGGCGTACTCCAGCACTTTGGCGAGTTCTTCGCGGGTATGTTTACGCATCAGTTGCAGCGCTTCTTCGCTGTCGGCGGTCTGCATGAGTTGTTTCAGCGTTTCGTTGCCTTTCTCTTTCGCCTTGCGTTTCTTATACATCACCTGGCTGCGGATGAGGATGAAAATCGCTATTCCGATCAGTGCGATGATGGAGATGTTGCCGCCGTAGTGCAGCACGAGGGCTACGAAGAAGCAGATGGTGAAGGCGGCTCCGGCAGTGATGAACCAGCCGCCGATGACGCTTAGAACGCCTGTGATGCGGTAGACGGCGGAGTCACGTCCCCATGCACGGTCGGCGAGCGACGTACCCATTGCTACCATGAAGGTGACGTAGGTGGTAGAGAGCGGCAGTTTCAGCGACGTTCCCAAGGCGATGAGCAGCCCGGCGAGGACGAGGTTGACAGAGGCGCGGACGAGGTCGAAAGCGGCTCCGTCGGCTATGATGGCTTCGTTTTTGCGGAAACGGGAGTTGATCCACTGCTTCGTGCTTTCGGGCATGATGCGGGAGGTGCCGTTGGCAAGTGTCATGCTGAAACGTACCAGTGTGCGTGCCATCGGGGTGCTTCCGAAGTTCTCTTCTCCTTCATCCTGACGGGAGAGGTCTACCGAGGTCTTGATGACGGCGTGCGCCTTTTTGGAGGTGCAGAGGGCGTAGACCATGATGGCGCCGGCACCGATAAGGAAGTACCACGGTGTCTTGGCGGGGCCTAGCAGCGAGGTCATCAGGAAGCTGTCCGGACTTGCTCCGGCTCCGTTGGTGGTGTAGTCTATGAAGGAGGAGTAGCCTGCGAGGGGGACTCCGATGAAGTTGACGAGGTCGTTGCCGGCGAAGGCGAGGGCGAGAGCAAAGGTGCCCATCAGCACCACTACTTTGAAAACGTTGACTTTGAGCCAGTGCAGCACTTGCATCAGTGCCGTGAAGAAGACGAAGAAGCTGGCGATGAGCAGCAGCGTGTTGTCCTGTATCCACTGTTTGTTTTCGGGGGTCATGAAGGAGCTGTCTTTCAACCCTTTGATCAGCATGAAGTAGATGATGGAGGTGGCGGCGATCCCACCGAAAAGGCCGATGCTGTATTTGATGTTTTTCGTGTAATTGAACGTGAAAACGATGCGGGCGAGCCACTGTACTAACATACCGAAGAAGAAGGCGATGGCTACGGACACGAAAATGGCCATGATCACGGAAAGTGCTTTGTCGGTGTTGATCAGATCGCCCAACGCAAGGGTGGCGTCATTGTTTACTTTGATCAGGGAGAGGGCGAAAGTTCCTCCGAGCAGCTCGAAGACCAGTGAGACGGTCGTGGAGGTGGGCATGCCCATAGAGTTGAAGACGTCCAGAAGGACTACGTCGGTCAGCATGACGGCGAGCAGTATACACATGATTTCGGCAAAGTAGAAATGCTCGGGCTGATAGATTCCGTGACGGGCTATATCCATCATGCCATTGGACAGGGATGCGCCAATGAAAATACCGATCCCGGCTATGAAAAGAATGGTTTTGAACGAAGCGGCCTTGGCGCCTACCGCCGAATTCAGAAAGTTGACTGCATCATTACTGACTCCGACGATGAGATCGAACACGGCCAGCACGAACAGGAAAATGATAATGCATAAGTAAATTGTCTCCATAAAGAAAGTTGTGTATGTTTATTTATGGAGGCAAAGAACGGAGTTTAACGTTGCGGAAAAATGTCATACGTGTTACATTTCTGTTACAATGTCTTTTTTGAGCCATTCATAAAAATCGTATTGGGCACGGACAGCAGGGGTGCCGGACGCTCTTTTTTTGAATACGTTTTGCAGTTTGTCGTCTACCCAACAGGCTTTTTGGTTGTCAGCGAGCTGGATATGGAGCATTTCGATCAGACTGGCGCGCAGGTCGGGGTCGAGGATGGGGGTGACGGCTTCGATACGGCGGTAGAGGTTGCGGCGCATCCAGTCGGGCGAGCCCATGTATACTTTGGGGTGCCCTTCGTTGCCGAAATACCAGATGCGGGCGTGCTCCAGAAAACTGTCGACAATGCGGGTGACACGGATGTTACGGCTGTATGACTGCTCCGGTATGAGGCAGCAGATGCCGCGGACGATGAGGTCGATCTGCACGCCGTGTTCGGAGGCCTCGTAGAGTCGGTCGATCATTGCGGGGTCTTGGAGGGCGTTCATTTTGAGGATGATACGTCCGCCTTTGCCTTGGTCGGCAAGGGATATTTCACGGTCGATGAGGCGGTTCAGTTCCGGTATGAGGTTGAAGCGGGCGACGAGGAGAGTGGTGAATTTCGGATCTTCCTTGCCTTGCAGGGTGCGGAAGAGGTTGTAAAGGTCGTTCACTATTTCCTTGCGGCAGGTGAAAAGTCCACAGTCGGCGTATAGGGTGGCGGTCTTTTCGTTGAAGTTGCCCGTGCTGATGTAGGCGTAGCTGGGGATTTTCTCTCCATTCAGTCCGCGGCGACGGACGAGGGCCACTTTGGCGTGTACTTTTAGTCCGGGGATGCTGTAAATGATTTTGATGCCGGCGGCTTGCATCATTTCGGCGGTGGCGAGGTTGTTCTCTTCGTCGAAACGGGCTTTGAGCTCGACAAATACGGTGACTTTCTTGCCGTTCTGCGCGGCGGCTATCAAGGTGTTGATGACGGCTGAGTTTTCGGCTACACGGTATTGGGTGACCATGATTTCACGCGTCTCCGGATTGTGCACTGCTTCGTAGAGGAAGTGGGTGAAATGCTCGAAGGAGTGGTACGGGTAATACAGCAGCAGGTCCTTTTGGGCGACGTAGTTGAAGATCGATTCTTTTTCGTCGAGGATGTTCAGCTTCATCGGTTGCGGCTTTTCGATGCGGCGGAGAGACTTGTTCGGGTTGGGCAGGTGGCGCAGGTCTTCGAGGTTCAGGTGCTTGTCGCCGGGGACGAGTTCGTCACGGTGGATGCGGAAGGCGTCGACCAGAAAGTCGAGGAAGTCTTGCGGCATGGCACGGTCGTAGACAAAGCGGCAGACGTCGCCTATCTTGCGTTTTTTTACCTTCTTTTTCAGTTGAGCTACGAGGTCGGCGCTGCTGGCGGTGTCGTCTATCAGAATGTCGGCGTCACGGGATATTTTGATGCAGTAGCTCGAATCGACGTCGTAGCCGGGGAAAATAAGGTTGAGGTTCGCTTTGATGATGTCCTCGGTGAACATGATGTAATAGTTGTTTCCACGGGGCGGAAGTTCGATGAAACGGGGCACTTTGGCGTACGGCTGCTTCATGACGAAATAGAAAGGCTGCCGGTTGGCGGGGTTCCTGTTTTCCTTCGGATAGAGGCGGATGGCGAGGTAGAGCCGGTTGTCTCGCAGAAAAGAGACGATTTTGTCTTTCGATACGGGCACGGGTTGCAGGTAGGGGAAGATTTCTTCCCGGAAAAAGTCCTTGATAAACTGCTGGTGAAACGGTTCCACATGTCTGTCCTGGTAGAAGATGATGTGGTTTTTGCGCAGGGCGGGCAGTATCTTTTCTTCGTAAATGCGTACACGGTCGTCCAGCTGGCGGTTTACTTCGTGGTTGATTTCTTCCACGAGTTCGCGGGCGGATTGTACGGTTTCTTCATCGCTCTCCGTTGCGCCGGATGCCACGGCCTTGTGGTCCGCCACCCGGATTTTGTAAAACTCTTCCAGATTGGAGGAGTAGATGGAGATGAAATTGATGCGCTCGTATAGCGGCAGGTGCTCATCCAGCGCTTCGAGCAACACCCGATAGTTGAATGAGAGCCAGCTGATATCACGTTTGAAATAATTATATTTGCTTTCCATGTGCTTTAAGATTTTCCCAAATATAGTATCTTTGCAGGACTAAACAAAGAAAATTATGACAAGAATTGGATTATTGTCCGATACCCACGCTTATTGGGACGAAAAATATCTCGAATATTTTGAATCGTGCGACGAAATCTGGCATGCCGGAGATATCGGTTCGGTAGAAGTAGCCGAGAAGTTGGCGGCTTTCCGGCCCCTGCGGGCAGTTTACGGCAACATAGACGGGCAAGAAATACGGAAGATGTTCCCGCAGGTGAACCGCTTCACGGTGGACGGAGCGGAAGTGCTGATCAAGCATATCGGCGGGTATCCGGGCAAGTACGACCCTTCGGTTATCGGCAGTTTGATGGCACGTCCGCCGAAACTTTTCATCAGCGGACACTCCCATATATTAAAGGTGAAATACGACAAAACGTTGGACATGCTGCACATCAATCCCGGAGCCGCAGGGATGTCCGGTTTCCATAAAGTGCGGACAATGGTGCGCTTTGTCATCGACAACGGAACGTTCAAAGACCTCGAAGTTATTGAACTGGCAGGATAGATTTCTTACAATTCATTTTGTCACGTCAGATTTCTTTCCGACCTTTGCACACAGTAAAATGAATAACTCAGACGACAATGAAAGGAATTATTCTGGCCGGTGGAAGCGCCACTCGTCTTTATCCGCTTTCCAAAGCGATTTCCAAACAAATCATGCCTGTATACGACAAGCCGATGATCTATTATCCGCTGTCTACGCTTATGCTGGCAGGGATACGGGAGGTCTTGGTCATCTCTACTCCGCGTGATTTGCCGATGTTTCGGGACTTGTTGGGCTCAGGTGAGGAGCTCGGGATGTCTTTCTCTTACAAAATACAGGAGCAGCCTAACGGACTGGCACAAGCCTTTGTGTTGGGAGCTGATTTCTTGAACGGTGAGGCAGGTTGTCTGATTCTTGGGGACAATATGTTTTATGGACAAGGGTTTTCCGCTATGCTCCGGCGTGCTGCCGGTGTGGAGAAGGGAGCCTGCATCTTCGGCTATTACGTGAAAGATCCTCGGGCTTACGGGGTAGTGGAGTTCGACGAACAAGGCAAAGTGATTTCTCTGGAAGAAAAGCCACTGGTGCCGAAAAGTAATTATGCCGTTCCCGGACTTTATTTCTACGACGCTACCGTGACGGAAAAAACGGCTTCTCTCCGCCCTTCGGCACGTGGAGAATATGAGATAACGGACTTGAACCGCCTGTACCTCGAAGAAGGAACACTGAACGTGGAACTGTTCGGACGCGGATTCGCATGGCTGGATACCGGAAACTGCGACAGCCTGCTCGAAGCCTCCAACTTCGTGGCTACCATTCAGAACCGGCAAGGCTTCTACGTCAGCTGTATCGAAGAGATAGCCTGGCGGCAAGGATGGATTTCGTCCGGACAATTGCTGCTGCTTGGACAGAAACTCGAAAAGACCGAATACGGTAAATACCTGATAGAACTGTCTAAACAACCCTTGAAATAAACATAAATAATCATATATGAAAACTTATCTGGTGACCGGTGCCGCAGGATTTATTGGCGCCAATTATATTAAGTATATCTTGGCCAAGCACAGCGATATAAAAGTGGTGGTTCTTGACGCCCTGACGTATGCGGGTAATCTGGGAACTATTGCCAAAGATATCGACAACGAACGTTGTTTCTTTATCAAAGGAGACATTTGCAGCCGCGAAGTGGTGGACAGCCTTTTTGCCGAATACCGTTTCGACTATGTCGTGAACTTCGCCGCCGAAAGCCATGTAGACCGCAGTATCGAAAACCCGCAACTGTTTCTGATCACCAACATCCTCGGTACGCAGAATCTGCTGGATTGTGCCCGCCGTGCCTGGGTGATGGGTAAGGACGAACAGGGATATCCTACCTGGAGAAAAGGAGTGCGCTACCATCAGGTATCTACCGACGAGGTGTACGGCTCACTCGGTGCGGAAGGCTACTTCACGGAAGAAACCCCGCTTTGTCCGCACAGCCCGTACAGTGCTTCGAAAACCAGTGCCGACATGGTAGTCATGGCTTATCACGACACTTATAAAATGCCGGTAACGATCACCCGCTGTTCCAACAACTACGGCCCCTATCATTTTCCCGAAAAACTGATTCCATTGATTATCAAGAATATACTCGAAGGCAAACATCTGCCTGTCTACGGTGACGGAAGCAACGTGCGCGACTGGCTTTACGTAGAAGACCACTGCAAAGCGATCGACTTGGTAGTGCGCGAAGGCAAAGAGGGCGAAGTGTACAACGTAGGTGGTCACAACGAAGAAACCAATCTTGAAATTGTGAAGCTGACCATTGCCACTATCCGTAAACTAATGACCGAGAAACCGGAATATCGTCAGGTCCTTAAAAAGAAAGTGAAAGGTGAAGACGGAGAAATCTCCGTTGACTGGATCAACAACGATCTGATCACTTTTGTCAAAGACCGTCTGGGGCACGACCAGCGTTATGCCATTGATCCCACGAAGATCACGAACGCCTTGGGCTGGTATCCCGAAACGAAATTTGAAGATGGCATCGTGAAGACAATCGTATGGTATCTTGAAAATCAGGACTGGGTGGAAGAGGTGACCAGCGGAGACTATCAAGGTTATTACGAAAAGATGTACGGAAAATAAATCAATGTCGGATCAAGAATCCTATTGATAGCAAAATACCCATTAACAGCATATTACGTGAAGTCTCACCTAGTATGCTGTTTAATTTTTTACCACTGTGAATCTGCACCATCCGTCTCCATGTGAGGACATGAGGAATCAGGTAGAGTAACGGAAGAAGTGCGGCAAACAAGTGTCCTTCGAAGAAGAACCAGAAACACAGAAGACTTGCTGCCACCCCCAGCATCAAATAAAGATAACGTCCGAACTTCTCGCCAAAACGAACGATGACCGTCCGCTTTCCGCTCCGTGCATCCGCTTCACGGTCTCGGTAATTGTTGACTACCAGCAAGGTATCAATCAGCAGTCCGCAGATCAGAGAAGCTACCGTTGTGTCCGAAGTCCATGTCAGCGCCTGTACGTAGTACGTTCCACCCACGGGGACGAATCCGAAAAATACGATGACCAGAACATCGCCCCAGCCGTTGTAGGATAATGGATAAGGGCCTGTGGTATAGAGGAAAGCGAAGAGTACGCAGAGAAGTCCTACTATGATCAGCTCCCATCCGGCATAAAACAGCAGCGCAGATCCGATCAGACAGGCGAACAGGACGGTGACGATGATTCCGTTTCGCATGGCTCTCGGTGAAATCCAGCCTTGTGCGCAGGCTCGTTCCGGTCCCAGCCGGTCTTCGCGGTCGGTTCCTTTGAGGTAGTCGAAGAGGTCGTTGATAAAATTGGCGGCAATTTGCATCAGACCGGCGAACAGGCAGCAGATAAGGGCCGGCAACCATTGAAAATGTCCATCCATATAAGCAAGTGCGCTACCGATCATGACCGGCGTAATGGCTCCTGTCAGAGTCTTGGGACGTGCTGCTAATATCCACGCACGCAGCGAGTTACGCTTTACTTCTTCCATGCTTTAATATATAATAATAAGTTTTGACGGACAAAGATACATGATTTTTCCTATCTTTGCGCCTCAAATAGTGGGGGAATGTGTTATATGTAGAAGAAAATAAACCAAAGAAGATGAAAAAAATAAATTACCTGTTCATAATATTCGTATTATTCCTGTTCGTATCTTGTAAGTCAAAGAAGAATGTTGTATCGATCCTGCCTCGTCCTGTGCTCAATGTCGATTCCGTCCGTCCGGACAGTTCCGCCGCTATCGACGGCCTGTTTGCTCCGGATCATTCTCAGCTTGCCGACTTGAAAGTTTCGACGAAAAAGCAGAAGAAAACAGCGAAGAAAGAAGCTGCGACCGAGCAGGAAGAACGTAATTTGGTACTTCGCGGAACGAAGATCACGTCTTCTACCGTGAACGTCCCTGCCACTTATAGCGGCATAGACCGTGTCGTGGAATATGACTTCACCCACCGTGATGTCCCCGAAGCCTTCGAAGGCTTCCGCATCGCCTTCATTTCCGACTTGCATTACAAGAGTCTGCTGAAAGAGAAAGGCTTGAACAACCTTGTCGATCTTTTGATCGCCCAGAAACCGGACGTCTTGCTGATGGGAGGAGACTATCAGGAAGGCTGTGAATACGTAGAACCGTTATTTGCCGCATTGGCCCGTGTGAAAACACCGATGGGAACTTTCGGAGTTATGGGAAATAATGACTATGAACGCTGCCATGACGAAATAATCCGCACGATGAAGCATTACGGAATGCGTCCGCTGGAACACGAAGTCGATACATTACGCAAAGACGGTCAGCAGATTATCCTTGCCGGCGTGCGCAATCCTTTCGACTTGAAACAAAATGGGGTGTCGCCCACGCTGGCACTTTCTTCCAACGACTTCGTCATCTTGTTGGTGCATACTCCCGACTACGTGGAGGATGTTTCGGTGGCCAACACGGACATCGCTTTGGCAGGACATACTCATGGTGGACAGGTACGCGTATTCGGTTACGCCCCGATACAGAACTCCCACTACGGCACCCGCTTTCTGACCGGACTGGCGTACAATTCAACTAAAATGCCATTGATTGTTACTAATGGGATCGGTACTTCTCAGATGCCTGTACGCATTGGTGCTCCGGCGGAAATCATAATGATTACGCTTCATCGTCTCAAAGAGTAGATGATCAGTGCTCCCTTATACTCTGTCGGATATATTCTCTAATATACTCCCAAACCTTTGGATGCAAGAAGTATCTTACATCTTTCTTCTCATCAAGTGCCTGACGGATAAACGTAGAACTTATTTCAAAGGTAGGTGAATGGACCAGACGGACTGTTTCGGGCAGCCCGTTTTCATTTACCGGGAATCCGGGGCGGGGATAGATAAGAATACGGTTTTCTTTGATGATGCGCTCCGATTGATACCAGCGGTCGAAGCGGGCCCAGTTATCCGAGCCGATAATTAAGTAGAAGTCCCGTTCCGGATAAGTTTCATGTAGCTTTTCCAACGTATGTACGCTGTATGAAGGGCGGGGCAGATGAAACTCGAAGTCTGAAGAGCGGAAGCGGGGATATTCTTCTGTGGCAAGTTCTACTAACCGGAGACGCAGGTCGTCCGGCCATAGCTCCGTTCCCGCTTTCAGCGGGTTTTGCGGGCTGACCATAAACCAAATTTCGTCCAGTCCTTCATACTCGCAAAGATAGTTGGCCAAGGCCAGATGTCCGATGTGTACCGGATTGAATGACCCGCTGAAGATTCCGGTTTTTAGTTTTTGTCTTTTCAGAGACTCTTTCATTCCTTATTTAGAAATTCTTTGATAACTTTCAGTGTCTCAGCCTTTGCCGCCTCCAGATCATCATTGACGATGACACGATCAAACTGGGGAGCAAAAGTCATTTCGTATTCCGCCTTTGCGATGCGGCATTCGATTACTTCGGGCTCATCCGTGCCCCGACCCGTCAGCCGACAGCGGAGTTCTTCGATGGAGGGCGGCTGTACAAAGATGGACAACGCACGCTCACCGTAATACTTTTTGATATTACATCCGCCCACTACATCCAAGTCGAATACCACGTTCTGACCCTTCTCCAACTGCTTTTCCACTTGTTCTTTCAGCGTTCCGTAATACCGATCCTTGTACACTTCTTCGTATTCCAAAAACTCGTTGTTCTCAATGCGACAACGGAACTCTTCGGGAGTAAGGAAGAAATATTCAACCCCGTGTTTCTCCGTCCCGCGCGGTGGGCGGCTGGTTGCAGAAATGGAGAACGCGAGATTTAAGTTCTGCGTCAGCAGATAGTTGATAATAGTCGATTTGCCCGAACCGGACGGGGCAGAAAAAATAATTAACTTGCCAGTCATTTGTTTAATTGAAAATTGAGAATTGAAAGTTGAAAACCCTACACTTGTCGACATTTTCAACTTTCAATTTTCCATTAAATAATTACATTACGTTCAGCACCTGTTCCTTGATCTGTTCCAGCTCATCTTTCATTTGCACAACGATTTTCTGCATTTCGGCATGGTTGGACTTGCTGCCAAGCGTATTGATTTCCCGTCCCATTTCCTGAGCGATGAAACCGAGTTTTTTGCCTTGTCCGTTGCCGCTTTCCAGCGTGCTGATGAAATATTTCAGGTGGTTGGTGAGGCGTTGTTTTTCCTCGTTGACATCCAGCTTTTCGATGTAATAAATCAATTCTTGTTCCAGCCGATTCTTGTCATAGTCCGTGTTCAGCGTCTTTTCGAGCGCGTCGGTGATACGTTCCTTGACTTTCTCCACCCGTTCTTTTTCGTAAGGAGTTATCTTTTCGAGCAATAGTGCGATGTTAGCTATCTTTTCGCGGAACTTCTTTTCCAGTGCGGCGCCTTCCTGTTTGCGGAAGTCTACCAGATGACCGATTGCTTCGAGAACGGTGGCACGTACCATTTCCCATTCTTCTTCCGTCAACTCTTGGATTTCAGTCTTAGACATAACGTCCGGCATACGGAGCAACGTCTGAAACCAGTCGGTGGGGACGGGGATGCCGAGATTTTCCGAGATCGCCTGAATCTGTTTGTAGTAGCCTTCCACCAACACTTGGTTGATAGGAGTCGCGCTTTCCGCACTCTCTTTTTTCTCTATCCAGAGGCTGAAGTCCACCTTTCCACGCTCCAGCACTTTGGAGATTTCGTTGCGGATTTCGATCTCTTTTTCACGATAAGCCGGAGCGATGCGAGTGGAAAGATCCATTGCTTTGCTGTTGAGCGACTTGATTTCTACGTTTATCTTTTTATCTGGAAGTTCGGCCGTAGCTTTGCCGTATCCTGTCATCGACTGTATCATATACTTAAAGTTTTGTGCAAAAGTACACGAATATTTTAAGAATTGGAAATAATCATGTAAATTTGCGACAATTTAATAAGCTGATTTTTATGTCGTGTATACTGAATATTGAAACCTCTACCACTGTTTGCTCGGTAGCGGCAAGTCAAGACGGACAGACGATTTTTGTGAAAGAAGACTTGAAGGGCCCTTCACACGCCGTGTCTTTGGGAGTATTTGTTGATGAAGCGTTGTCGTTCATTGATAGTCATGCCATACCTTTAGATGCAGTTGCAGTGAGTTGCGGTCCGGGATCATACACAGGATTGCGGATTGGAGTTTCGATGGCAAAAGGCATTTGTTACGGACGGAATGTACCCTTGATCGGTCTTCCTACGCTCGAAGTGCTGAGTGTGCCCGTGTTGCTGTATCACGATTTGCCGGAAGATGCGTTGCTCTGCCCGATGCTCGATGCCCGCCGTATGGAAGTGTACGCTGCCGTTTACGACCGTGCCTTGAACGTGAAGCGTGCTATCGCCGCCGATATTGTCGATGAGAATTCCTATCTGGAGTTTCTGAACGAAGCGCCCGTTTATTTCTACGGAAATGGAGCCGCCAAGTGTCGTGAGAAGATTACGCATCCGAATGCGCATTTTATCGATGACATCCATCCGTTGGCGAAGATGATGTATCCGCTGGCAGAAAAAGCAGTTGCCAGAGAAGACTATAAAGATGTGGCCTACTTCGAACCTTTCTATCTGAAAGAATTTGTAGCCTCGTTGCCGAAGAAGTCGCTTCTTGAATAACGCACTTCAGTAGAAAAAAGTGCCTCAGTAAGTGAACCGCCTTTGGCGGGAAACAGTGATTAGTGAGTGACCGTCGTCCTCCGACTTTTAATTTTTAATTTCAAAACTTTTAATTTAAAAGATGCAATACAATACCCAGCAGAAAAGAATGCCGCTTCCCGAGTACGGCCGCAGCATACAGAACATGGTAGATTATGCGTTGACCATCCAGGACCGTGCCGAGCGTCAGCGTTGTGCTAACACAATTATCAACATTATGGGAAATATGTTCCCCCATTTGCGTGATGTGCCCGATTTCAAGCATAAACTCTGGGATCACCTGGCCATCATGTCCGGTTTTGAGCTGGATATTGACTATCCCTACGAAATCATCCGCGAAGACAACCTGGTGACCAAGCCGGAACCAATCCCATATTCTACCACCCGTATGCGCTACCGCCACTACGGACACACGCTGGAAGTGCTGATCAAGAAAGCCTGCGAACTTCCCGAAGGAAACGACAAGAGAAATCTGACAGCCATGATCTGCAACCACATGAAGAAAGACTACATGGCATGGAACAAAGATACCGTAGACGACCGCAAAATTGCGGAAGACCTCTACGAACTTTCCGGCGGCAAACTACAACTGACAGACGACATCATCCGACTGATGGCAGAACGCCTGAACCAGAACTACCGCCCAAAGGTGAACTACAATAATAATCGGAATAATAATCCGCGGAGAAGATATTAAAAGGTAATAAGTAATAGGTAATAAGTAATAGCATAGCTGCGTTCGGCGTGTTGCGTGTCGTGTATTGAGAATCTTACTTATTATTACCTATTACTTGTTACCTATTACCTATTACTTGTTATTTATTACCTATTACTTAAAATAAATGGCTTCATTTGTAATTGAAGGAGGACATCGGCTTAGCGGGGAAATTCATCCGCAAGGAGCCAAAAACGAAGTTTTGCAGATTATCTGTGCCACGTTGCTGACTGCTGAGGAAGTGACGGTGAACAATATACCTGACATTCTGGATGTCAACAATCTGATTCAGCTTATGCGGGAGATGGGAGTAACGGTTGCAAAGGAAGGCGTTGATACCTATAGTTTTAAGGCGGAGAACGTCGATCTGGCTTATTTGGAGAGTGATGAGTTTTTGAAGAAGTGTTCAAGCCTTCGGGGGTCGGTGATGCTGATCGGTCCGATGGTGGCACGTTTCGGGAAAGCGTTGATCTCGAAGCCGGGCGGAGATAAGATCGGTCGCCGTCGTTTGGACACCCACTTTGTGGGGATTCAGAATTTGGGAGCTGACTTCCGTTATGACGAGTTGCGGGGCATCTATGAGATAACGGCCGACAGGCTTCAAGGCAGCTATATGCTGCTTGATGAAGCGTCCGTGACCGGTACAGCCAACATTCTGATGGCTGCCGTACTGGCAAAAGGCACTACCACCATTTACAATGCCGCCTGCGAACCCTACTTGCAGCAGCTCTGCCGTATGCTTAACCGGATGGGAGCAAAGATCAGCGGTATCGCTTCCAATCTGCTCACCATCGAGGGCGTGGAAGAATTGCACGGCACACAGCATACCGTATTGCCCGACATGATTGAAGTCGGGAGCTTCATCGGCATGGCTGCCATGACCAAAAGCGAAATAACCATTAAAAACGTTTCCTACGAGAACCTCGGCATCATCCCCGAAAGTTTCCGCCGGTTGGGCATCAAACTGGAGCAGAGGGGAGACGATATCTACGTCCCCTCACAGGAAACATACGAAATAGAATCATTCATCGACGGCTCCATCATGACCATTGCCGACGCCCCCTGGCCGGGACTGACACCCGACTTGCTGAGCGTGATGCTCGTAGTGGCCACCCAAGCCAAAGGAAGCGTACTGATCCATCAGAAGATGTTCGAAAGCCGCCTGTTCTTTGTAGACAAGCTCATCGACATGGGGGCTCAGATCATCCTTTGCGACCCTCACCGTGCCGTAGTAATCGGACATAACCACGGCTTCAAGCTGCGCGGCGCCCGACTGACTTCGCCCGATATCCGTGCGGGGATCGCCCTTCTCATCGCCGCCATGAGCGCCGAAGGAACCAGCACGATCAGCAATATCGAACAGATAGACCGTGGCTACCAGAACATCGAAGGACGACTTAACGCCATCGGCGCCAGAATCACTCGAATATGATAAAGAAAGAAGAAGTATATAAAATCGGACTATTCAACAAGCCGCACGGCATTCACGGCGAGTTGCAGTTTACCTTCACGGACGACATCTTCGACCGTGTGGACTGCGATTATCTGATCTGTCTGCTCGACGGTATTTTCGTACCGTTTTTCATCGAGGAATACCGTTTCCGTTCGGACTCCACCGCACTGGTGAAGCTCGAAGGCATAGATACGGCGGAACGCGCGCGTATGTTCACCAATGTCGAAGTCTACTTCCCGGTGAAGCACGCGGAAGAGGCGGAAGACGGCGAACTGTCGTGGAACTTCTTCGTCGGTTTCCGCATGGAAGACGTTCGTCACGGCGAGCTGGGCGAAGTGGTCGAAGTAGATACCACGACGGTGAACACCCTTTTTGTGGTCGAACAGGAGGACGGAGAAGAACTCCTCATTCCTGCACAGGAAGAATTTATAGTGGAAATCAATCAGGAAAAGAAGCTCATCACAGTCGAGCTTCCCGAAGGATTGTTGAATTTGGAAGATTTGGAGGAAGATTAATAATTAATAAAGATGCCAAGAAAACGGAGTAAAGCATTTTGGAACAATTTCAAGTTCAAGTATAAACTCACCATTATCAATGAGAATACCCTTGAAGAAATCGTGGGGCTTCGGGTATCCAAGCTGAACGGGCTTTCGGTGCTGTTGTCCGTGCTGGCGGTGCTTTTTCTGATTGCCGCCTGTATCATTGCCTTCACCCCTTTGCGCAACTATCTCCCCGGATATATGAACAGTGAAGTCCGCAGTCAGATCGTGGACAACGCGCTCCGCGTGGATTCCTTGCAGGAATTGCTCAACAGGCAGAACCTCTACATCATGAACATACAGGATATTTTCAGCGGAAAAGTGCCCATAGACAGCGTGCAGACGCTCGACTCGCTGACCGCCGCCCGCGAAGACACCCTGATGGAACGTACCAGACGTGAAGAGGAATTTCGCCGCCAATACGAAGAAAATGAAAAATATAATCTGACTACGATCGTTTCGCAGCCGGATGTCAACGGACTGATCCTGTATCGTCCGACCCGTGGAATGGTTTCCGACCATTTCAACACCGATAAGAAACACTTTGGAACGGATATTGCCGCCAACCCCAACGAAAGCGTGCTGGCAACTATGGACGGCACCGTCTTTCTGAGCACCTACACCGCTGAAACCGGTTACGTGATAGGCGTACAGCACAGTCAGGATTTCGTCTCGATCTACAAGCACTGCGGCTCGCTGCTGAAAAAAGAAGGCGACCGCGTGAAAGGAGGCGAAGCCATCGCACTGGTGGGAAACAGCGGAACGCTCAGCACAGGGCCGCATCTCCACTTCGAACTGTGGTACAAGGGACATCCTGTCAATCCGGAGAAATACATCGTGTTTTAAAGCCAATGACGAGAAGTGGGATATACGATTATAAGTGACAAGTGACAGAGGAATTAGATAATAATGGATTCAGAAAAGAAGAATAAGAAGAAACAAATAGCTATTTTAGGCTCTACGGGCTCTATCGGGACGCAGGCGTTGCAGGTGATCGAAGAACACCCCGACCTCTACGAAGCCTATGCCCTGACGGCCAACAACCGGGTAGAACTGCTGATTGCACAGGCACGCAAGTTCCAGCCGGAAGTGGTGGTGATAGCCAACGAAGAAAAGTACGCCCAACTGAAGGAAGCGCTGAGCGACCTTCCGATCAAAGTATATGCCGGAATCGACGCGGTCTGTCAGATCGTGGAGGCCGGACCGGTAGATATGGTGCTGACGGCAATGGTGGGCTATGCCGGACTGAAGCCGACGATCAACGCCATTCGTGCCAAGAAAGCCATTGCGCTTGCCAATAAGGAGACGCTTGTGGTGGCGGGAGAACTGATCAACCAACTGGCACAGCAATACCACACTCCCATTTTGCCGGTGGACTCTGAACACTCGGCAGTCTTCCAGTGTTTAGCTGGAGAAGTCGGGAACCCGATTGAGAAGGTGATACTGACCGCTTCCGGTGGTCCGTTTCGGACCTGCACGCTGGAGCAGCTGAAGTCCGTCACCAAGACACAGGCATTGAAACATCCCAACTGGGAGATGGGAGCCAAGATCACCATTGACTCCGCATCCATGATGAACAAAGGCTTTGAGGTCATCGAGGCGAAATGGCTGTTCGGCGTGCAGCCCAGCCAGATCGAGGTGGTGGTGCATCCGCAGTCGGTCATTCATTCCATGGTGCAGTTTGAGGACGGTGCCGTCAAGGCACAGCTAGGCATGCCGGATATGCGTCTGCCCATCCAGTATGCGTTCTCGTATCCCGACCGTATCTGCTCTTCTTTCGACAGGCTCGACTTCACCCAGTGCACGAACCTGACGTTCGAGCAACCGGATACGAAGCGTTTCCGCAACCTTGCCCTGGCTTACGAGGCGATGTATCGGGGCGGAAATATGCCTTGCATTGTCAATGCCGCTAACGAAGTAGTGGTAGCCGCTTTCCTCCGGGACGGCATCAGCTTCCTCGGTATGAGCGATGTGATCGAAAAGACAATGGAACGTGCCGCGTTTGTAGCCGCTCCTGCTTACGACGACTATGTGGCTACCGACGCCGAAGCGCGGAGAATAGCTGCGGAGCTGATTCCGTGATAGCGCCGGAGCTGATTTCGTGAACAATGAAAAATATAAATAAGTAATATAAATTAGAAAGCGCCTCGGTTTTCCTCTTATGAGCAGAGGGTTTGGATGAGGCTTTAAATTGTAAATAGACTATATGGAAACATTTTTAATTCGTGCCCTGCAACTGATAATGAGCTTATCCTTGCTCGTTATTATTCATGAAGGCGGGCATTTCCTTTTTGCCCGGTTGTTCAAGGTGCGTGTAGAAAAATTCTGCTTGTTCTTTGACCCGTGGTTTACCTTGTTCAAGTTCAAACCCAAGAGAAGTGATACGGAGTATGCGGTAGGATGGCTGCCGCTGGGCGGTTACGTCAAGATAGCCGGAATGATAGACGAGTCGATGGACACCGAACAGATGAAGCAGCCTGAGCAACCTTGGGAGTTCCGTTCCAAGCCGGCTTGGCAACGCCTTCTGATCATGGTGGGCGGTGTGCTGTTCAACTTCCTGTTGGCGCTTTTTATTTATTCAATGATTCTTTTCGCTTGGGGCGACCAGTATATAAAGGTTCAAGAAGCTCCCCTCGGTATGGACTTCAACGAAACGGCGAAAGCGGTCGGTTTTCAGGATGGCGACATCCTTTTGTCTGCCGACAATGTGCCTTTTGTGCGTTATGACGGCGATATGCTGAGTCAGATAGCCGATGCCCGTGAGGTATCAGTGCTTCGTGACGGCAAGAAGGCCTCCGTCTACATTCCCGAAGACATGATGCAGCGCCTGATGGCAGACAGCGTTCGTTTTGCTTCTTTCCGTTTCCCGTATGTGATTGACAGCGTGGTGGTTAATTCTCCCGCTGCGCAGGCAGGCATCCTGCCGGGCGACAGTATCATCGCATTGGACGGAAAATCCATCTCCTTCTCTGATTTCAAGCAGACGATGGCGGAACGCAAGAAAAACGCCGAAGCACTTCTGAAAGACAGCATCGACCCTCGTCTGATCACGCTGACGTATGTGCGTGGCGGTGTGACCGATACGACTTCCCTGCGCGTGGATTCCGCTTATCTGATGGGCGTAGTTGCCAGTCTGACAACGGATCGTCTGCTGCCTATGGTGAAAAAGGAATACACATTCTTTGAATCTTTCCCCGCAGGCGTCTCGCTGGGTGTGAAGACATTGAAAGGATACGTCGGCAACATGAAATATCTCTTCTCGAAAGAAGGAGCCAAACAGCTGGGCGGCTTCGGTACTATCGGAAGCATTTTCCCTGCTACGTGGGACTGGCACCAGTTCTGGTACATGACCGCCTTCCTTTCCATCATCCTTGCCTTCATGAACATTCTTCCGATCCCCGCATTGGACGGCGGACACGTGCTCTTCCTCTTCTACGAGATGATAGCCCGTCGTAAACCGAGTGACAAGTTTATGGAGTACGCTCAGATGACCGGTATGGTGCTTCTGTTCGGCTTGCTGATTTGGGCAAACTTCAATGACATATTGAGGTTTTTCTTCTAAGCAGGGACCGGCAAGGCATACACATCCGTCTTCCCGCGTGCAGACCGGAAGTTGTCAGAACAGCAATCCCGGCGACAGCGGACTGCTGGCGGATAAAAGGAAGATGTCGGCGATGAAGCAATATATGTTGCTGAAATACAGTAAAATAGAACGTACTATTTATCGTATATAGAAACGGCGCTTTAACACTACGTTAAAGCGCCGTTTCTATATACGATAAATGCCTTAGTCTGCCAACGATGATACGCCCTTTCTCCTTTGGGCACTCTTGATGCCCGGAGACGAATGTTAAATCATTAACATTCTCTGGGTTAGCCAAAAAGCTGGTTGGGCTCTATATCGTACGGTTTTGAGCAAAATGATAGTCGGTTCTATCTTCAATTCTCCTCCTTCGGGAAGGAGGAGTACCCGTAGGGGGAGGTGGTAGGTGAATACATAATCCTGTCATTTACAAAGAAATAGGTATAAACATTGTTTTTCCTACCACCTCGGTCTTCGACCACTCCTCCTTCCCGAAGGAGGAGAATGGAGTTACTATTGTGTACTACTGTTTGATTCATTTTCCGTTCGGAAAGAAACAAACTGGAAACAACCAGTTTTCCGGATTGATCCCATTTTCTTCTCCCATGATTTTCGCTTCGGATGACAGAAATTTCTGTTCGTCATGACTGATTCGTTTCTCTTTTCAGCGTAGACGGTTGCGACAACCGCAGACTGCTGACAATCGCCGCCACAACAGCAAACCCACTTCCGACCATGAGGCAGACCGCCGTACTCCGGTCGTGCACGACAAAACTGAAAAGCAACGCTACCAACGTCGTACCGAACGTTTGTCCCAGCAACCGTGCCATTCCCAGCATTCCACTTGCACCGCCCGAACGTTTCGTGGGGGCGGAAGAGATAATCGTACTGTTATTGGGCGTCTGAAACAACCCGAAACCGGCTCCGCAAAGCATCAGACGAAGAATTATACTGATATCGGACGACTCGGCAGTAAGCCCCGAAAGTGAAAAAAGTCCGACGGCAAACAAGGCCATCCCGATACTCCCCAATATCCCCGGATGAATGCGTTCCACCAGATAACCTGCCAACGGTGCTGTCACAAGAGTCGCCAACGGCCACGGAGTCAGCAGCAATCCTGTCATGACCTCGCTGTGTCCCAACGTATTCTGAAGGAAAAACGGGAGAGATACCATGGCCGCCATCTGAGCGATAAACGAACAGATAGACGTCAGAATCGAAAGCCGGAAAATAGGTATCCGCAATAAGTCCAGTGGCAGCAACGGAGTCGTCTGAGTCAGCTGTCTCCGTACGTAAAACGTTCCTACGATGGCCAATATGATCAATTGCAGCACAAGGAAATCCATCTCCTCATGATGCGCGAATCCGTCCAGCGTATAAATCAGTAACCCGAACGTGACCGCATTGGCTATCGCACTCACGAAGTCAAACTTCCGCTTCGACCGCTCTTCCTGTCTCGGCAAATGCTTGATACCCAGCAGCAGTGCCGTAATCCCCAGCGGTACATTGATGGCAAACAGCCAGTGCCAGCTGGCTATCGAAAGTATGCCGCTTGCTACCGACGGACCGGCAGCCGCGGATATCGCCACTACCATCGCATTGATTCCCATTCCCCGCCCGATCTGGCTTTTCGGATATACGTAGCGCAACTGCGCCGTATTCACACTTGTGATGGCCGACGCACTGAATCCCTGAAAGATGCGTGCAATCGTTAGCGTCCAGAATGAATCGGACAAGGCGCAAATCAGCGAAGTGATGCAAAACAACTCAATGCCCGACAGGAACACTTTCCGATAACCGATAATCTCTCCCAAAGAAGAGAAAGACAGCAGCGAAACAACGATAGCCAACTGATAACCATTTATAATCCATGTAGTTACAGCAGGCGAAGTTCCGAAATCGTGTGAAAGCGTAGGGAGTACGATGTTGATAATATTCACGTCGAGCACCGACATACAAAGTGCGAATCCAATGGAAACCACCGCCCAGATACGTCTCGGCATTGGCAGTCCATCGGTTTCATCTATAGAAGTGGTATTATTGGCTTGTATCATAAAAAACTTATTCTAGTAGAACCTTATTTTGTCTGTAAATGTAAACAAAACAAAGAAGTACGTGTTTCAATCTTCTTTGAAATATAAGTTTTTTTAGCGCAGGAGACACGCCCCCAGCAGTTCATAGTAGACCACGCCCACAACAATTCGCAGCAGCTCCCCCCGCACTAAACTAATACAAAACCTCCCCCACCATTATTACCTATAACCTATTACTTATTACCTATTCTCAGTATCCTCTGATTGCTGCTTCCCCGAAATTCCAGATAAGGCGAAAAGAGCGCCTGTTCGAAACGCCCGTCCACCAGCACATCTATGTAGTCGAGCACAGTCTTCAAACGCGGATTAGCTAGAATCTCTTCGTACGTATATCCCGTATAGCACCAGATATTCAGCCCCGTTTCCTCCTTTACCCTTTTGACGAAAAGCAGGAAAGCCTCCGGATTATAAAACGGATCTCCTCCCGAAAAAGTAACCCCGTCCAGCAATGGATTGGCTTTAATTTCCCGAATGATCGATTGAATCCTTTCCTCCGTCAGCAGTTCTCCCGCCCGTGGATTCCAGCTCTCCGGATTATGACAGCCGACGCAGTGATGAGAACACCCCGCAAGATAAATCGAATACCGGATGCCTTCACCGTCAACAATCGTTTCGGGATAAGTCGATAATAAGTGGAGCGTTGGAAGTGAAGAATTGAGAGTGTTCATCTTAAAATAAAAATTAAAGTTTCGCATGTGCTGTATCCCGCATGGATTCCCCTCCTTCCGAGAAGGAGGGGTGCCCAAAGGGCGGGGTGGTAGGTAGAGAAAAGGTATATTCCTTATTTAAAAAGGTAGACTCATTGTTTTTCCTACCACCTCCCCCTACGGGGACTCCTCCTTCCAGAAGGAGGAGAATCCATGCGGAAACAACTTACGAAACTTCAGTAAAAAATAAATGAGTGTCTTTCAACTTCTACAAGTGCTTCACACGATCCTTTTCTTCCGCCCGTTTGGCTGAGTTCCAGGAGCTGAGGTCACCTGTCAGGTATCCGGTGATGCGACGCATACGTAAGATGTTTTCGCTTTGACATACCGGGCATTTATCGAAGATTACTCCTTTGTATCCACAGTTGTGGCAGGTATCCACCGGGTGATTGATGGAGCCATAGCCGATCCCCTCGTCGTGCATGACCTTTACGATCTTCGCAATGGCACGTACATTCTTCTGAGCTTCCCCGTCCAGTTCCACATACGTGATGTGTCCACCGCGGGTGATGGCGTGGAAAGGAGCTTCGCGCCTGATCTTCTCGGTGATGCTGATCGGTTCCTTCACATCCACATGGAAGGAATTGACGTAGTAGTCGCGGTCCGTCACGCCGTCGATCTTACCGTATTTCCGTCGGTCTATCTTGGTGAAACGTCCCGAAAGTCCTTCGGCAGGTGTGGCAAGTACGGAATAATTCAGGTTATATTTCTCTTTATATTCGTCTACCACTTTGTTCATTTCCATTACAGCTTCGTACAGCGTGTCCCATGCCTTCTGACTGTGTCCGTGGCCTTCTCCGTAAAGTGCCACCATTGCATTGTGTCCGCCGATAAAGCCGATGCCCAGCGTACCACTGCGTAACGCATCGCCCACTTGCTCGTTCGGATTCAGTGCGCCGCCGCCTTTCCATACGTCATTTCCCATCATGAAGGGGAACTGGCGTGCCAGTGCGGTGCGTTGATACTGGTAGCGCTCGTACAGCTGATCGGCTACAAGAGTCGCCATATTGCGGACTGACTCCATGAAAATCTCTTTCGCTTTCTGTTCGATGGCATCCTTGTTGCGTTCACCTTCAATCAGATTTTCCGCCTTGATGCGTGCTTCGATGGCGAGACGCGGCATGTTCAGTGTGGTGAATGAAAGGTTTCCGCGTCCCAGAGATGACTTTTCTCCTGCCACATTCTCAAATACACGGGTGCGGCATCCCATCGTAGCCAACTCGTAGATATACCGTTTCGGATCGTCCGCTTTCCATTTCTCGTTCTTGTTGAAAGGCGTGTCCAGAAACATGAAGTTCGGGAAAAGCGCTTTCGATGTAGTCTGACAAGCTCTCAGCAGTAGATCGAAGTTCGGAGCTTCGTAAGTTTCCCGCATGGCGTCTTCGATGTTTTCCGCACCCATCGCTTTCTCGAAGTCCTTTTCGGAGTAAGAAACTCCGTCCTTTACTTTGAATATCTGGATCGGGAATACGGGGACTTCGCCACGTGTTCCGAGTCCTTCGATGGTGGCTTTCAGCAGTTCCTCGATCACGAGGCGGCCTTCGGCGGAAGTATCCGTTCCGTAGTTGATGGAGCTGAATACCACTTGGTTACCTCCACGGGAATGCATGGTGTTCAGATTGTGGATAAAGCCTTCCATTGCCTGATGCGTATCCTTCTTTGTCTGCTGGTACGCTTTCTCTGCGATGCGTGTCAGGTGTTCCTTGTCTATAATGATTTGCAGGGCTATCAGGGCGATGCGCAATGTCTCGCGTTCTGCTTCGGTCGATTTGATAGAAGGCAGATGTTCCTTGATTAAGGTGCGGATTGCTTTTTCGTCCGCCTGTGTTCCGTTCTCCATCGCCACGTAAAAATTGATGAACGAAGCCAGATGTTTGCGGAAAGACTTTGCCACTCCTTTTGCCATGAAGAAGTCGAAGGCGGGGATTGCCTGTCCGCCGTGCTGCTCGTTCTGGTTGGTCTGGAAGATGATGGTGGCAAGCGTAGCATAACTTTGGATGCTTTGCGGCGTGCGGATGCTGCCGTTCTTGGTGCGGAAGCCACGTTCAAAGAGATCGTCCATGTCATATTGGATGCAGGTAGTCGTCTTTGTAGGGTAGTAATCGAGGTCGTGAATATGGACATCGCCCAACTGGTGCGCTTCGGCAAAACGTTTCGGCAACAGATATTTATAGGTGTAGTCTTTGGTGACTTCCGATGCAAATGTCATCATTTGTCCGGCAGGCGTGTGGCTGCTCATGTTGGCGTTGCTCAGGTTCACGTCGTTCTTGTCGATGGCGACGATGCCGTCCATTACGTGCTTCATCTGGGTTTTCTTGTCCCGCTCCGTGTTCCGCCATTCGCGGTAGATGATGTACTTCTTGGCCACTTCGGGGCGTACCTTCATCAATGCCTTTTCTACTAAGTCCTGAATTTCCTCCACGGTGATCGTGGGGTTAGTGAACTGACTGATCACACTCATCGTAACGTCAGCAATCAGTTGCTGCTCGTTCTGAATCCCTGTTGCACTGAATGCTTTACCAATCGCATTCTTGATCTTACTAATAGAGAAATCTTCTCTTTTACCATCCCGTTTGATGATACAAATTTCCGCGTAGTTCATAACTTTAACTCCCGAAAGTGATTAATAATATGTTTATTTGACTCCGGCAGGTCTTCTGACTTATCCCTCCCCCGCAGCGCCTTCCCACATCTGCCGATGCAGTGACATAGTGTGCGGATTCACAGAGAATTACAGCAGCGGGTACTGTCGCCGATTTGCACAGCGTTCCCTCATTGACTAAACCTCTTTTTAGTTCCGAAATCGGATACAAAGATAAAGGATATTGTGATAGCTTGGATAGGATTTAACATTAAATTTCGGGAAACTTTTCTTTCTGCCTGATACAGAAAGTTTTCCGTTTTGGATAACTTTTAAGAAATGATTCTTGCAGGAAATATTAGTTTTTCTTCTCTGTTATATTGAAATAGTCGGACTCTCTTTTAAGTGTCCCATGCCCCATAAGTGTACTTATTAAAGGACTCACGCTTTTATCAGACTTAAAAAAAGATAGACTAAATGAAGATTTTAAAAGATTTGCATACTGGTAGAAAGAAGTTTTCCAGAGTTGAGCGGATGCATTTTTTGCAAGAGCTGGAAGAAGAACTGAAAGTTTATTATCTCTCCTATACAGAGACAGTAGATAGGCCTTATTCCGAACAGGAACAAGAGATTATTGTCCGGATTATCAAGATGCTGATTCGTCAGCTTCGGGGTACATCCAAGTTTCAGTTGTTTAGCAGGAGAGGTACAAGACGTAAGTCCGAAGATCCGGATGATGTGGAAGAGCGGGAAGAGCGGCGAAAGGAACAGACAGACGAGATACGTTTGAAACATACCAACCTTTACTCGTACAATCCTCTTTCCAAGAAGTATAAAGCGAGGAAAGAAGAACTGCTTCGGAACCTAAAAAGGGAGTTCTAATCTTCCGGATGTTTCATTGAGAACGTCCGGGAAGTAACAAATAAGAGTAGACCGGCAAATGCGTATGTATTGTGAGTCCCTTGCGTTTGCTGAGCCTGCTCTTATTTGTTTTAGAATTAGCCAAGAAAAAATACCCTGACATGTAAATGTTTTAGTTTCATGCCAGGGTAATAATCTAATAGTTATTGTTCAGTCGGTGACTTTTATCAAGAGACCGTTTTAACAATATGCAATGTCAGTAACGGACGGAATATCCGATATGATGTGCTCCATACATTCTTTACTCCTTCTACTGCTATCGGATTGTTTTTAGACTTTTGAATGTATTTCAGCAGAACCTTCCGTTGCTGGCGATTCAAAATGTCTATGTTTGTAGCCCATAGCATAAGTCCTTCTTCCAACGTTGTCACTTCAAACTGATATGAGGCATTGTAATTACGAATATAGGTAATGAAAGTAAAGGTTGCTTTCTCTGATAGAGGAAACACTGTATCGCTCATGTCGGTTTCTATCATGTTTACATCATATAAGTACATTAACTTGTAATATTTCCTATCGCCACATCCCTCGTGGTATTTTTTTGCTATATTCGCATTGTAAAGAGATATTAGATCATCAATTAAAAAGAAATCACGCCAGACGTTTTTTACGCAGTCTAATTTTACTGGGCCATTGTCATGATAGCATTCCAGAGATTCACGAATAAGTAAAGACTTCATTTTTGAAGATATATGAGACGTGTCATGAACTAATTCACGAAATAAATCATTAGTCGGCATTTCTGATTGATACTGATGAACAAAGCAATGCTTATCGTTGGCATTAACTAAGAAAGTAAATGTTTTCATAATTTCATTTATTTCATGGTTGTTTCTGAGACTTGAATCTACCCTAATGTAGGAATATATTGTTTTATGCTAGGATGTTTTATTAGTCGTTTTTTTTACTGTCTCTACTATATTAAGAAGCAAAAGAGTACTAAATACAATAAAACATGTACACCAAACATTACTTAGACCATTTAATTTGGTAGGAGGATCTATATCACCATATTTGATATTCTTCTTAAATGACTTCAACTGTTTATCTGTAAAAAAATCGACATTATTTATCCATAAGTTCAAGGCTTCTTCTAATGTCTTTGCTACATACTGACTAATGTATGTCCCACCTTTATAGTCAGCAATAAATGTAAATAGTTTCATTTTAATTACCTCCTCTACCTCTTTGATGGTCATGGTCTCCTGCATAATCCATCTGTTTTTTATAGTGATCTCTTTGTTTTTTCAATGTTTCTAATTCTTTTTTCTCTTTCGCAGTTTTATTTGTTTTAGATTTTAAATTATCATATTTCTCTTTTGCTGTACTATAATCATTTGCAGCTTGTTGTCTTTTATCAATATTCGAATGCTTTTCATTCTTCCCGCTAGACTTTGAATACCCGCTTCCGTTATTACTACCTTCGCTAACTCTTCCTTTTTTGGAGAATAGCTTCATGAATCCACTTGTTCCCATCAATGAACCGTGAGTGATATCATACACGCCTTTCGCGGTAACCCCCAAAGAAATTCCTGCGGTTTCCGGACTGAGTGCCATTCCTCCTGCAGCTTCTTCGAAACCATTAACAATCTCTGCGGCTCCTGCAAAAATACTTATGATATCACCAACATCCTGTCCTGCGTTGTAGGCAGATGCGTTGCTGTATATTCCGGTTTCACGGAGTGACGTTTGTCCAAGCAGTATGTTATCTGCCATAGCCCGTGCAGCTCCATTGGTAAAACTTAGAGTACCCTTAAAGACGTTGCTTAATCCTCTGCTTATTCCTCCCCATGTGGGCCACATTCCATTGGGATCTACTAATAGGATAGGATTGTTCAAACAGTAAGTGTATGGACTAATCTTATAGTACTTTTCCGTCATCAGGTCCATCGTATGCCATCTTCCCAATACCGGGTCATACTGCCTTGCTCCGTAGTCGTACAAGTTCAATCCGTTCTTTGTATCCAGTTCCTTTCCGTTATACTTAAAAGGTTGAACAGATGAATTTGAAGCGAATATTCCTCCGAACGGATAATAGTGGTTCACTTCTTCTATCATTCCATCTTGGCTGGCAACCACTCTGTTGTTTCCTTGATGGTCTTGGATGTAGTAGTGGAACTTTTTATCTGCTATAGAGAAATATCCCTGTTCGGTCAATAGCTTGTCCCGGCTTCCATTTTCATAGATCACATTGCCGCAGTAGTCGGTTGTAGTGGTGTTTCCTGCGATTATATGTGTAGTTTGGAGTTTAGTTCCGTCTGCGCTATATAGGTAAGAAATTTCACTACCGTCTTTAAACTGTATCCGACGTGGTAAATTTAAGAAATTGTATTGGATATCAGAAATGTTTTTATTCAAATCTTTTGTTAAATTACCGTCTTCGTCGTAGGAATATTCCGTGTCCAGATTCACACCGTCCTTGAACTCGAAACCATTCGCGTATGCTGAACTTGTGGCGCTGTCTGTCACTTTCTTGAGCTGATTGCCTGTGTAAGTAAGAGATAGGTCGTCAATTAATCCGTAACTGCTTTGTCCGGTTTGCCCATAACGCTTCAGTCCTGTGATGTTGCCATGTTTGTCATAACCGGTCACTTGTTCATTGAAGTGATTTGTATTCGTCATCGAATTGCTTCCTTCACTATAATTGGCACTGGTCAGCCTGTTGAGCTTATCGTATGAATATTGGTAATTACGGGTGATTGACTCTTTGTTTGCTTTCCACGTCATGCTACTGATATTTCCGCCATACTGGGGAGTGCCGGGACCATCAGTATAATGTAGCGTTTGAGAGAAGAGAGGGCTTTCGATAGACGTTAGCCAGTTACGGATATTATACGTATTGGTCGTTGTCAGTGTGGAAGTGCCGTCTATTCGGGTTAAGCTTTTAATATTGCCTAAGTCATCGTAGAGATAGCTCATTTTCGTAGAGTCCTTTTCATTTACGATTTGTACAGTTTCAGACAAACGTCCTGCGTGATTGTAGCTGTGTTTGGTTTCTTCGATCAGCTCGGAGTTACTTTTGGAGTGGATATGCTTGGTGTGCACAGGCTGTCCCGTAAAGTTGTAAGCAGTGTATGTCTTTTCGTATCCTCCCAGATGATTGGTCGATTTTATCTGAATGGCACGGCCGTTATAATCATAGTAAGTAACGGTATAGTCGTATCCTGTCACAGATCCGTTTTTGTCCAGTCGAGCTGTCGCGTTTCCGGTCTGCAAGCCTTGCGAACTAGTCGTATATCTTTCTCCGAACTCGCTGTTTGCTTCATAATTCAAACTGCTGTTGGAAATCAGGGTGCCGTTCTGCATCTTAAACTGATAGTCGTCATAATATTTGGCGGTAAGCACTGTGGCTGAATTCAGTGCGACTCCGGTTACGGAATAACCGAGAAGAGAAGCGTTGTCCGTACGTTCACATTTGACGCATGTATTCAGTATCGGGTTGTTGAATGGGTCTATGGCGTTTTTACAAATACCCATGATACATTCGCGTCCCATTGCATCGGGCAATGCAAATTGCCATTCACCTCTTTTTCGTTGTTCTCCTGTTTGGGAGAAGATAAGGCGGTCTGCCAAGTCATAGACTTTGTACTCCCAACTGCAGCCCGGTAACTTGGTGCCTATGCACCGGTTACGCATATCATATTTATAGAGATAGGCGTATTGAGCTAAGGATGCGGAAGTTTGACTCGAATAACTGCTACCGCTTACGAGTTGGGCGGATACCATAGGTGGAAGCACCGCTTTTAAATTATCGAACTCATCATAAAGATAATAAGTGTCGTTATTCGTCTTACTGCCGTTGTTGTGCTCAATTTGCCGGCTAAGTACTACTTGGTCGAATTTATTCTTGAATTCCAATGTCACTTGACGATCTTCGTTTTCGGTTCGGGTGACGGATAGCTCGGAAGATTTGCAATTGCCGGCTACTTTCAGCTCCATGTTTTGGTTATCTTTTTCTGTCATTTCAAACCGAAGACAGTTGAGCGTATCATTTCCGGCTATGTTACTCAGATAGCTGAATTTGGTACTTGCTTTTTGCGAACGCCAGTCGCTTCCGGGACCATACACTTCCCGTACTCTTCCCAAAGGTGAATCTTCGTAGACTTTTTCTGAAAAGTGATAAGTATATTCCTTATAGTTAAAAGCATAGAAATCTTGCAGACTTTCGGTAAACTTCCAGTCTATCATTTCTGTGTTCGAACCTTGTGCGTATGGCAAATACGATTTGGCATCATCTCTTAACAAGTTATCATAAACGATCGGATGGTATATACTCTTGTTCTTATTGGAAGTACCCACTTCTATTTTCTGCGATGGATATCCCAGACCGTTGTAGTAAGTAATTTCTTTTCTTCCCCCACTTCTTGTGTTATCCAGATAATTCGTTGTGGAAATATAGTTGTCTCTTCCAATAGGTAATATTTCTATTGGAATGTTTTGAGGTGACTGTTTGATAATGAAGTGTACTGGAAATGTTGTTTCGAATGTTACATCAAAAAAGAGTACGACGAACTCGGATGATATGTCTGAAATTCCTACCCCTGTGAGCCTTAAACATCTTCTTAAATCTTCCGTTATTCTTGAAGGCACGAGCCTTTCGATTTCTGCAGTGAATAAGTGATTTTTGTTTTCCATCGTTACTATCCACTGACCTCCGTATTCGAGATGTGAATCTATAGAAGTCGTTACTCTCAATCCCAGATCGGATAAAGATATCTCTCCATGTCTACTTTCAGCTGGCATTATTTCTATCGGAAAATCCTGAGGGGATTCTTTGATAACGAACCGTATCGTATCTGTCGGATCGGCCGTTATGTGAAAGTAAAGGTTGCATATACCGTCTGAATTAGAAGTAAACTCAACTTTGAAAAGTCTCACGTACGGACGCAATTCTTCTGATATGCGTGAAGGAACGAAGTTTTTGATTTCTGCTTCGTTCAAGCTAAAGTTGTTCCTTGCTGTTATCATCCAAGTATCTCCTTCGTAGAGAGTACTTTCAGGAGAAGGTGTGACTTTTAGCCCCATGTCGGTCATGGATATTTGCCCGGTTTCTGTCGCCAATACAGGACTGGCGAGTAAGCTGCATATTAAAGCTGTAATATAAATAATAATTTTCATAAATTTATCTCTTTAGAGGTTGTTTGAATATTTATATGAACTAATCAGTTCGCCCTTATGGTCGGTCTTTTCTATCAGACGTCCAGAATCATCGTATTTAAAATAGGTAGAAACATTCTTGGGATCTCTAATTTTGCTGATACCTATGTATGGGATATATTCATAAGTAGTGATAAATGATGCCGGTAATTGCGTTCTCAAATTTTCAACTTTCTGCATGTCTGAATAGCTGGGCTTCGTTGCGTCTGCCAGTCTTTTGATAAGATCATTCCCCAATAGTCCTGTAACTGATTCGTAATCGCTGTTCTTGATTTCCGCAATTGCATATTTGCCTTTGTATCCGTACAGGTAGACAGTTTCTGTTTTGTCTTTTTCGTTACGGATATGAGTCGGGTTGCTGTAAGAGTCGTATGCCAGGTATGTGGTTGCGGGAATATTAGAAACATCGGCTACTAACTCGTTGCCCACATTATGGAGTCCTTGGTATGTTGCAGCATCAGCATGTTTTCCCAGTATGGATACTTTGTCTTTCACTAAGCTTTTGCTGTCTGCAGTCAGTAACTTATAGAAATATGTCTCATTCTCAGTTACTTTTCCGTTTTTTATCTTTGTCACTTCCAATGGATAGTCGGTGAAGTGTAGCTGATTCATCTGGTAGAAAGAACTATAGGGAGGTACAAATGGAAATATCAGCATGTCCGGCACGTATCGCGTCTTTTCTTCGTATACATTTCCGGCTCCGTCTTCACTGGTTTTCAGCTTTATCTGTTTGTTGACGGAGTTATATTCGTATTTATCTTTATACTCAATAGTGTTTCCATTGTCATCGTAAGTGATAGTCCGTTTTTCCGAAAGTAGGTTGCTGTAGAATTTTTGATAGTAGGTACCTCCGAAAGCAAACCTCAGGAATCCCAGTGTAGGGTCGTCTGAATTATAGTCCATGACATTAGTAGTGGTTATCTCCGTGATGAGTATGGAATCTTTCTGTATAGGAGTATATTCGAATAGTTCTTTTTGTTTCACATGACCGGCACAGTCGAATTGTTCTTTACTTAAGAGCATTCCGCGCTTTAGTGCGTTTGATGAACATGGAGTGTATGGACTATAAGGGGTACCGACATGAGGAGGGTATTCACGGGAGAACTTATTATTCAACATAGCTATGGGATCTTCGTCCATATAACCTGGTCCGAAATTGCTGAATGTATGGACAGTATATCCGTCTATCAGTTTCCCATTTTTGTCTTCATTGCACTCTATGACTTTAGAATATCCGATATACTCTCCCCGACTGTTGTACCAGAGCGGATTGGATGCTTGAGACATGATGGCATTCAAGGTATAATATTCGGGTCCTCCGTTTTGTGATTTGAGGAGATTGTATAGCTGCCAACCCCAAAGGTATTGTGGAGTGAAAGATAGAATACCGGAAGAGACACCTCCCTTTGTTGTCGGTGTGAATTCTTTTGTGTAGTAATAGTGCTTTCTTGTCAGTAGTTCATCATTGCTATCGTAGTTGTTGATTTCTTTGATACGGAGACCTCCCGGATATGTATAATCTGGAGTGCCTGGATAAGGTAAATGGGCACTTTGTACTGTTTTCCGGTCTGCTGACACCATACTGGATATGACGTTGGGTTCATAAATGAATTCTGTTCTTCCATGTGTGGGGTATGTGATGGATTTTAGCATTTCTGCAGTCACACGAAATCCTCCCTTGTCTCCCATTCTTTTGTTGGTATACTCTTTGCCTTCGGCTATCTGCTTGTCAGCAAAAATTGCATTTTCAAAGAACTCTTTGCTGAAATAGTATGAGAAATTTTCACCGTTATTGAATCCGAGGTTGTCATAGTGTCCTGTATTATATCCGGGTAGGTGATTGGGGAAATAATTTAGTGAATAGGTCGATTGGGTTCCTGATGGAGTCGTTTTAGTCAGTGTTTTCAGTTTTAATCGCTCAGTGGAGCTATTAGTGTAAGTAAACTGATAGTTTATCTTATCCAATATTACCACGGAGTTTAGCTTGTTTAACGTGAAATTCTTTTCTTTTGTAAAAAATGTAGCTGGCCCATGGTCCATACAGGTTTCCCATGCATACTGTGAGTCATAGGGTAATTGTGTACTTGGGGAGTAATGAAACCGGGCAAGTATTTTATTGTCTGTTACATCTTTGACTGTTGCAAGTTGTACAGGGGCTAGTAATTCATAATCATAACTCATTGCTGTTTGCCAGAATAGAGCATCCAAGCTTATACAGAAAGACATATTTCCATTTATTTGAAACGGCATAATTTCGTAGGTGAATTCTATTTCATGTCCTGCAGGAGTTATGATTTTGGAGAGATGCCAGGTGATGGGAGCAGGAAGGTTTAAGAATCCCTTGAAAGGTAGATTGTAATCTGTTTTATCGGTTCCTCCAAATATGTATTTATAACCGTCTGGCGTGGTCAGTGTAAACGAATCAATCAACCAACATGATAAAGGGTTCTTAAATCCGGTTCCTTCTGATCTGCAATAGTTGTAAAATTGAGAAAGTGGACTGGTAAGTTGAGAACGGGTATTATTGTAAGTATTCGAGGTAAATTCAATTTTGATGTCAGAATCTGATTGAACCATCCACTTGCTCTTTTCTTGACTATACATAAAGCTTCCGGTGTAACCGAGAAAGTTAAATTGATACTCGTCTTGGGTATTAATATAGTTGCCGGATACTCTTACTAGAATGTCTGCTGTGGTTAATAAATCAGCTTCGGTGGTTATAGGCTTGTATTCATTGCTAGAACTTTCATAAGAAATATCTGGCTCATTTTTAATTATCCGGGTAATACATCCTCCGCATTCAAGGCTCCATCCCAATCCCACTTCACTGGGTAGGTTGTTGGGTTTTACATTATAAATATGATAATTGAGGTTGATTGGAAGTTGGATATTATCTCTTAACTTAAATTCGTACAATGGGATAGAGATATTCGGAGTTCCGGTATATAGTCCGACAGGTATTTTACCTTGAGTGTTGGCATTACTGACACCCGGTTGTGGAAAGCCTTGTGCCCCTGTCAACCCAATTACTTTCTCAAATTGCCCTTGCGCTTTCAGGCAATTACTTGCCAATAGAAAAGCTATGGTGAATAATATATATTTCATTTTCATTATTAGTTTATTGATTTTTGTATACTAAGTCCGCCACAAATATTTCTGTATACTGCTGTGGCAGCTGAAACAGATATCTTGGTGGCGGACCTCATTTTTGACTTTCTTACAGACTCATCGCATTAGCGCCCAACACGCCTGCTACTGCCGAAGCCACCGCGATGACTACTTTCAGAATCATATCCCAAAGGGATTTCTTCATTGCCATAATTTACACACCTCCTTTCCGATACTTTAAAAGATTAATTACTTCCTGAAAACGTCTTTATACCTTTGCTCATTTATATTGTCCTCACAGGCTTTCCTTTACCTCAAAGCAAGGACACGCCTTGATCCACTCTTCCGGTTCGATCTCCCCATCTCCGTTCAGATCCGGACTGAGATCCCGGTGTCCGCACACCCGGCAGCCGGGGAAACGTTGCTCCAATTGATGCACCAGCAGGCGGAGGGCGGCACGTTGTTCCGGCGTCCGTGTATCTGCCGGGCGTCCCCGGCAGTCCAGACCGCCTTCATAGCAGATTCCGATACTCGACGCATTGAATCCTTTTGCATGTGCCCCGATGCGTTCGATGGGACGAGTGAGGAGTGTTGTCCCGTCTTTGCGGATATAGTAGTGATAACCTGTTCCGTTGAATCCCCGTCGTCGGTGCAGCGTCTCCAGATCAAAGGCCGTCAGTGTCCGGTCCACCCGTGTTGCGGAACAGTGGATCACGATTAAATCGATCTTTCTCATGATTCGTCAGATTTGGTAAATCCCCGGTTTATGATTGCCTTATACGGTTGGGTCCGGAGCTTCTTCGTCACCGTCATCGGGATCCGGTTTGGGTTTGGGGTTTTCCGGATCGGTCTTGTCTCCTTCGCTGTTTTCCGGTTTGTACTTGCTGAAGTCCAGCGTTTTCAGTGCGTCTTTAATCTCCTTTCCGGGGCGGAAGCGGACACGGGCACCTTTGATCAATCCTTCTTTCACGTCCTTCTGGACGAGTACGCCGTTGCTGCGCAAAGTGACATAAAACGAACCGATATTCCCCAGGCGGACGATCTCTCCTTTCTTGAAACTGTCGATCATTTCTGTCTGCAGGGCACGCAGCACACACACTACGTCTGCCCAGTTTACGGTACTCGAACGCTGGATGCGTTCCGCCATTTCATCTATATCGATCTCTCCGCTCGATTTGGCGAGAGCGTAATATAGGTCCGGTTTGTCTTTTTCCATCATGTTCTTGCGGAGCACGCTGGTGAATGAAAATACTTTTGCCATTTCTTTACTGGTTTTAAGTTCTTGAATAAATGATAATAAAGTGTTGCGTCACAGGTGGTTCCTTGCTTGTGACATGACAAAAGTACGGCGGTGGGGATGGGCGATGTCTGTATTTGTCCGCAGGTGTCCGCAGATGTCTTTTTTTATCCGTAAATGTCTGCGGATGTCTGTTCTTGTGGTGGTTTGAGGCCGGGATTAAAAAGAAATTCCCTGATGCAAGCTGAATAATACTGTTCAGTTCACATCAGGGAATGGAACGATTCGTTCCTGATTGGGGTTTAGGACTATGTTATGCTATGTCTTATTCTTTATTGTCTATGTCTTGTAGGTCCCGGCTAAGTTTGTTTTCCAACTCTTCGATACTGGGAAGTCCGGATTTGATATCTTTCGGCAGGGCTTGACCAAGTTCATAATCGGAGATTCCTATAGGTTTATGTACATCCCGTAAGGCGTATTCCGCCATAATCTGGTCTTTGTTTTGACAGAGTAGCAGTCCGATGGTCGGATTGTCTCCCTCCCGGCAAAGGATATCGTCTACAGCCGAGCAATAGAAATTGAGTTTGCCGATATATTCGGGTTGAAATTCTCCTCTCTTAAGTTCTACGACCAGATATCTATGCATGAAGGCATTGTACATAAGAATGTCAATGTAGAAATCTTTTTCTGATACTTCGATATGGTATTGCCTGCCCATAAAGGCGAAGCCTGCACCCATTTCGACGAGAAACTTCTCGATATGTTTTATAAGGCCCAGTTCAATATCTCTTTTGTCGTACTCTTCGGTGAACGTAAGCATATCAAAAATATAGGGGTCTTTTAATGTCTCTTTTACTTGCTTGGCTTGTATTTCGGGAAGAGTGGTGTCGAAGTTACTAGCCAATGCTCCGTGAGAATGGTAATAGTCTTGCTTGATTGCCTCGATAAGGAAATCCCGGCTCCAACCGTTTTTCAGGCATTGGATCATGTACCAGTAGCGGGCTTTTATGTCTTTAGTGCGTTGCATTAAGGTTATATTATGTGACCAGCCTAATTTGCTGATAGGTAGGACTATTTCATTATTGTTCAAATACGAAACGGCCCGTTTCGTATTTGTAAGTTGCTGATTATATTCATTATAGAACTGTATCATGAACTGGCAGTTCCTGACAGAGAATCCTTTCATCTCCGGATAATCATTCTTCAAGTCATTGGCGAGCTTCTCCAGGGCATTGTTTCCCCAACCTATTTGTTTTTGACTCTCGGACAGTAGTTTGCCAATATCCCAATACATTGAAAGCATTTCTTCATTGGCTGTGTAAATCGCCTTTTTTTGTGCTAGTAGTACTCTTGCTTTTACTTGTTTGAGTAGATATGCATAGTTGAATGCATGGTTTTGATTTTCCATTTTGATTTCGTTTGTTCCGCTAAAGATACTACTTATTATTGGTTAATCGCTCCCCCTGTTCTAATTATTTTCTTTGCTTGTCTGTATTTGTCCGCAGGTGTCCGCCGATGTCCTTTTTTATCCCCAAAAGTCCGTATTTACTTCAATAAATAGCACTGATTATTTTACAAAGTGAACTTTTATTAGTACCTTTATACCATTATAAAATGCTAATAAAATGAGATTATGAAAGAATTAATTGAAGAGAAAAAGTTTGAAATGAGAGCCTATGACAAAGTAGAGCTGGCTCTGCTTTATTGTCCGGGACGTTCGGCAGAGTCAGCTCTTAAAACACTGATGAGATGGATCAAGCAATGCCAGCCGTTGATGCAGGCGTTGGGCGGCATCGGATATAATGTGCGGCGGCATCGTTTCCTGCGTCAGGAGGTGGAACAGATTGTCCGTCATTTGGGCGAGCCTTGAAAAAAGAGAGAATGAAGTTCTTTATCTCTGCTGCTGTTCATACGTCTACTTCCGGTTTCCAGTATATCATTCAGCAGATTGTTGTACTTCTCTTTCTCTCTTCATGTATATGTCTTTCTTCTTTCCAGTACTTGATGGAGGCAGTTTCAGTACTTCTTTTCCCTGATTCAAGTACTTGTACTTCTCGGTTCTTGTACAACCTTTGCTTCTTTCTTGTACTTGTTTCCGGTACGTTTCTGAACTCTGTCGTTACTTCGATGTACGTTTTCTATACCAATTTATCGGGCGTTTTCCGTTACTGCCACTGCCAACTGCCACTTAGCGCTTATTTGTCAGTGAATTCTTTTATTCTGATATATTTATCTGTTTGTTTCTCAATGTATTTTAGCTCGATGAGGCTTTTTAGATATCTACAGGTACTTCGTTCGCTGATACCTTCTGTCAGTGCTTTCTCTTTAATCTGTTTGTAAGTAAAAATCTTAGGTAAGCTCTCTACGACCGACCGGATTCGGAAGTATGACTGCATAGGCTGAGGTTTCATTTTCTCTCCCGGCAGTGAGGAGGCGACCAGCAGGCTGTGGTTGAGGATGGTTTGTACGATCTGCATGGAGGCATGAAAATCCTCGTCTGTACAGATGTATTCCTTCATCTGCATGGCACCTTCATACTTGCGCAGGGCGGTGAAGATGGAAGCTATGCGTGCCACCATCAGTGCGCCACGGAGTACGATAGAGCCCGGCGCGTCCGCTTGTTCGCTGGCCACTTCGTTGAGCAGACAGTCGAAGTAGGCGGTATGTTCCTCCCATTGTCTGTCGCTCAGCGTGACTTCCGTAGGAGATTGTTGGAAGAAGAAGTACATCTCCAATACTTCCTTGCCGAATCCCTTGTAGAGTGTGATATAATCTTCCTGTCCTTTGATGGGGGCCGCCGAACGGTATTTCCATCGTGCTCCGCAGGTGTAGATGCCGAAACGGCAGTAAAGTCCGTTTTCCAAAGAGCGGATAAAGTTGGCCAGTTGGCTGGGGGTGCCGGACAGGCAGAGTGCCAGGCGCGGTACTTCTGCGCAGATGAGTTCGCCGTCTACCTTATAGTCCGTGGCTACCGGTTCATGATGGTAGGCGGCACGGAACACATCGTCGTGCTTGCCGTAATCCTGCTTGATGGCGCCGGAGATCATGTCCAATTCGGTAGCACAGATAATGAGTCCGAGGTCTCCGTTGATTTTCAGCCGGCGGATAATTTGGTTTCTGGAAGTGCTGGGGGCACCGCAGAGGTGGTAATATTCCGGTGGTTCGGGCATGGGAGCAGGGGAGGCTGCTGTAGATTTCGTCCCTTTTTTGATTTGTTGGTTGGTTCGTTCCCATTCCGTGAGTTCACGGTCGTAGGCATCCTTTTTCCGTTTGTTTTCTCCTTTCAGATAATTCTCGATTTCTCGTGGGAGCATGTTTGCCAGTGTGAGAAGTCCTTTACCGGTGGCGGGGGGAGCAATGATCAGGGTGTAGAGCTGCGGACTGTAAGGACGCTGGTCGAAACTGATGCGGACTTGTGGCAGGCATCCGCTCAGGTTGGCGATCAGTCCTAGAAGCAGTATATCGCGTTCGCGTTTGCTGCGTGCCGGTTTCATGGCTCTTTTCAGAAAGTCGGGAAGATGGTCGTATACTTGGTTAGGAATGCAGGGAGTAGATCCTCGTAATTCTTCATTTTTTATGGACAACTCTTCTTCTTTCCCCGATTCATTTCCCACAGAAACAGGCCTAAAGGTGTCAGTTGTCAGTGTTGGCAGTGAATTGTGGGTCTCTTGGGGTGCATAAGATAGATCAACGTATTGATATCCAGCTGATAAGTCTTTTCTGAGTTCTTGCAGCGTGTAGCCGTTTCTCACGATCTCTACTGACATAACAGATGTTAATTTTTCAAGGTCTTCTTTTGAAAATCCCTTACGTCGTGCGCTTCTTCCCATTGCTAGCATAGACTCGTGGCGGTTGCCTTTCTGCCAGGGGTGGTAATGGGTGAAGTTACGGGCGAAGGTTTCGATGTATCCGCAGGCTTCGGTAGCGGGAGGGAAGGGGGAGGAGGAGCCGTTACTGGTGGTATAAGGGGTGCCGTTGCTGCCTGGAAGGTTTCTTTTATCCTTGATCAGGTTGGTTAACGAAGGGTCGGTGTCGAGTTCTTCCCTCCACGGATAAGGTTCGGGAGTGGGATTGTAGTAGGCGTCGGCATCCCATACGCAAGAACAGGGCTGGGTGATGCGGGCGCATTGTTCGTCGCACGGATGCCCGGCGATGCGTTCCAGTGTCTGCTGGCAGATGGCGTAGGCGAGAGGATACTCTTCCGGGGTGCGGGCATCGAGAAATACGACGACTTTGAGGCCTCTGTCGGAGATACTGGTCTGCGTGTAGGCCACGTAGGGGAGAGCACGGAAAAGGGCTTTGACGGCAGATGTCCGTTCGTTCAGGTGGTCGAGGTCGTACATGGCTAGTCGGCTCATCTTTTCCAGATTGGCTGCGGCATGGCTGCAATGCGGGCGGCAGATGCCCTCGATGATGACGACAGGCATGGCGTCTTTTACCATTTTGGCTTCATTGCTGCGGTCGGGACGGTCTTGTAGTTTGCGGTAGCATTCGGTCTGTGCTTTCCAAAGTGTTCCGATGGTTTGCAGATAAAGGTTGTGCAGGGTGATTATGGTAGACTCCTTGCTCCAAGTATTTCTAAAAAAAGAAAATTGAAATTGTAAATTTTCGGTTTGTGGTAAGCTTTGCTTTTCCATACTATGTTTTTTTGTTTTTATTGATAAATGATAGTATGAGATAAAGAAGGGAGAATAGTGCTTTCACTATTTTATTGAGTGCAGAATAGTCGGTTCCTTAAGTCGGCTGCAAAGATAGACCGGGTGTAAGGAAGGGTGAAATGTTAAAAAGGTGATTTTCCTATGTGCTATGCTTGGTTTTTATCTGGTTACAACTACTTCAATGTCGTAATTGATGAAAAGTCCGCTTTCAATAACGCCCGTGATTGTTTTCAGCTGTTCTTCCAGCGAAGCGTCAATATAATGGAAACGGGTATCAAGGATAAAGTTTCCGTTTTCTGTCAAAATAGGACCGTCTTTTCCGTGGGCGGGGCGTAGTGATATTTCGGAGGCACCCAGTCGGCGCAGTTCTTTTTCGACGTATGACAGTGCATGCGGGAACACCTCTACCGGTATGGGGAATTTGCTTCCCAAGATATTGACAAGTTTGCTGGGATCGACGATAATGAAGGTTTTTCCGCTGCTTCTGATCAGCAGCTTTTCTTTGAACATGGCTCCGCCACGTCCTTTTATCAGGTTGCGGTCGGGGTCTACCTCATCCGCTCCGTCGAATGTCCAGTCGGGGCGTTTGTCCCAAAGGGTGGTCTGCGGGATGCCCAGTTGTATGCAAGTCATGGAGATTTCCTGAGAGGCGGGAATCACTTCCAGATATAGGTGCTCTTCGTGAATCCGCTTTGCCAGCTCAAACAAAGTGAGGTAGACGGTGGAACCGGAGCCGGCCCCTATCACATCGCCTGTTTTGGCTGTGGCGGCGATCTCACGTGCTACACGTTCTTTCGCTTCTCTGTTGATAATCTCATTGGACCATTGGAGGTCTTTGATCAGGTGATTTTCCCAGTTCATGGTTCTTGCAGTTTTAGAGTCTCTATTTATATAACGAATGAAAGGGAGTGTTTGGTTCAACAAAAACGGAAGAATTAAAAAATAGATGGATGATTGGTTGGAATATAGTTTTTAATATCTATATTTGTAACCTAAAGGTTTCTTTTTGGAACCTATGGGTGAAACTTAAAGATAAGAATATGGATTAAATTCTATGGTTATGGAAAATATTACGATTGAGAAAATGGAGATTAAAAGGTTTAATGCTCTTTTGATGCGGACGATTGTCGGTATGTTGTTTATGGGAGTATTAATGTGGGAGACATTTTGTCTTGATACTGGCAGAAAGGGATTTTTGGGAGAGACATGGTATATATTTGCATTTGCAGTTTTGCTGTATGTCGTTGTAGCGATAAGAGCTTCCGATATTTTGGAGAGAATAAAGAAAGATAAGAAATTAATGGGAGCATTAGATAGTGAAATATATTCGGACTATAATTCTAAGGCTTTGACAGCAGGCTTTTATGCGGCTATGCAAATGGGATTATTAGTTTATTGCTTTGGAGATTTTTTTAATCTCTCGGTACGTATGGGTGCTCTGGTTATAGTGGTGGTAGCTATGCTTTTCTCAGAAATAAGAAGATTGCTCCTGTATAACCCTTATAAAGATGGAAAATAAAGAACTGCTCAATAAAATAAAGGTCTACAGGGCGATGAAGAATATCAGCCAGGAAGAACTGGCTGTAGCCATTGGAGTAACCCGAAAGACGATCAATACGGTAGAGACCGGAAAGTTTATTCCCTCTACTGTCCTTGCGCTGAGGATAGCACGTTATTTCGGGGTTCCGGTGGAAGAAATTTTTGTGTTGAATGATGAAGCATCGTATTGAAATGATGAACTCTGCCTGACGGCTTTCTTTTACTTACAATATCAGCCAGATCGCTATGATATGCCCTATGCTTCCTCCCAAACAGAACAGATGGAACGTAGCGTGCATATATGGCTTGCGCAGCGAATAGAACACTGCCCCGATGATATACGAAACTCCTCCGCCTATCAGCCACCAAAAAGCCGGACCGGCTCCCATCTCTGCTAAATGATCCATCAAAGGCTTCATAGCCACGAGGATGCAGGCTCCCATAGCTATATAACAAGCGGTTTCCAGATTACTGTGTTCTTTCAGTTTCTTGAAACTCAGTATAAAACCGACGATAGCCGACAGCCAGACAAAAGAGAAAATTCCCCATCCCCAACCGCCTGCGTGCCTCATGACGAGCAGTGTAAACGGAGTGTACGTCCCCGCAATGTGCAGATAGATAGCCCCGTGATCGAATTTGCGAAGCAATTCCTTCAGCTTACCCGGACGGCTGCCGTGATACCAGGTGGAGCTGACATAAGAAGACAGCATGCCAAACAGGTAGACGGTTACACAAGCTACCGCCCACTTCGGTTCGGCACCCGCCGCCGCTTTCGCGAGCAGGAAATAGCCGGCTATGACTCCAAGCAGTATACCTGCTCCGTGACTGAGCGTGTTTGCCCATTCTTCGACGTTATTGTATCTTTTATTTTCCAATGTTTCCTTTCGGCTTTGGTTAGAGCCGCAAAGGTACACTTTTATTTTTTCTTGAAAGCCAGAGTGATTTTCTTTTTAATAGGTTGGGTTTTCTTTCTAAACCAGTTTTCCTTCGATGAAGGTGGAGCTGATTCGCGTTCAGCTTTGATTGATTTTATCAAAAACTCTTTCATCTGATTGGCTGGTGGGTATATCCATACAAATTCAGAGTCTCTATAACTTTGGTCAGCTTCCGAAAGAAAACTCCAATCTTCCGTGTCAAAGTTATAAAACCCAAGATTGGTTTCTCCGTGTTCGTCACAAGTCAGTACTATGACTGAAAACTCTTCTTCCTCATGTCTGGGAAGTTCTTTCTTTTTGTATATCTTCATATTCTCTTTATTATAATTTTGTTATTAAATTGTTTTGCTACTTGTTTTCGGAAATCAAGGAATAACGCAAGCTGGCTGACGTTTTCTTTCAGTGTCGGATTGCGTCCGTTGGAGTAATAAGGTATCTGGATGTCGGCATACGCCGTTGCGGTGGTGTCGGGAGCAAAGCTGGTCATGGTGAGCTCTTCCTTGGAGGGTTTTCCGTACTTCAGATTCGGTTTGATTGTGTTATCGGACTGCTGTGAAAAGGTAGTCGATAGCAAGCATAACAGAAATGTTGAGAATATGAATAGTCTTTTCATATCGAGTGTGTTTTGTCTTCTCCGACAAAGATAAAAAAAATAGAGAAAGGTGTGTCTCCTTTCTCTATTTTTATTTCAGTTATGCGGATAAAAGATTATACCAGGTGTCCGATCCACTCTTCGCGGTCGCCCGGAAGGAGGTCGATGACGGGGACTTCTACCATGGTGTAGCACCCCGGTTGCTGCTTCATGGAAGCGCGTGCCACGCACACAAGTACCTGTGCGGTCAGTGCCGGATTGTTGATGCGCATATTGAACTCGAACAGCTGATTCTGCGTTTTACCGGAAACTCCCTTGCGAGTCAGATTTACACCGTGTCCCATATCGAGCAGTGCGTCTACGCTGGGCACAAGTTTTACATGTGTCTCGTCGTTCACGAAGTAAGGGTCTGCCTTGATGGCTGCGGCTACTTCTTCAAACTTGTATCCGTCTTTCAGTTCGATATATACCATGCGGCGGTGGATTCCCGTTCCGGTAGGGATCGTCATGGAGAGGGCGGCTTTCACTCCGTCGATCGCTTTTACGGCTACGGTGTGTCCCATACTCATGCCGGGACCGAAGTTGGTGTAAGTGATGCCTTTCGGAGCGATTGCTTCGAGCATGGTGCGTACGATCGAGTCGCTTCCCGGATCCCATCCTGCGGAGATGATGGATACGGCTTTGTGCTCTTTGGCGGTGGCATCCAGCGTGCGGCGCAGGTCAACGATGCCTGTGTGGATGTCGAAGCTGTCCACCGTGTTGATTCCCATTGCCAAATATTCTTTCGCGTATTTCTCAACGCTGCGGGTCGGTGTGCAGAGGATGGCCACTTCCACTCCTTCCAGCTCTTTGATATCTTTGACTACTGCATAGTTTGCCAACTCTTCCGGCTTGTTCTCTGCTCCTGCACGACGAACTACTCCGGCTATTTCGAAATCAGGCGCTGCCTGTAGCGCTTCAAGTACATAGTGTCCGATATTGCCGTAACCGACAATAGCTGCTCTTACTTTTTTCATTCTTTTATTGGTTTTATATGAACATTTTTCTTTAATTCTGCCACAAAAGTAAACAAATTACTAGGAAGTTTTGTTTACTGCCTGCATTATTTTTAATTTTTTCACCTCTGACTGCGAGGCGGAAATGTTGCGAAAGTCTTTTCATCTGTGGTGAATTTGTCTTATCTTTGCAAGGTATATGATAGAATATGTAAGAGGCGAACTTGCCGAACTTAGTCCGGCAACCGCAGTAATCGACTGTAACGGGGTAGGCTATGCCGCCAATATATCCCTGAATACTTATTCGGCTATTCAGGGGAAGAAAAACTGTAAGTTATATATCTATGAAGCTATTCGGGAGGACGCGTATGTGCTCTACGGATTTGCCGACAAGCAGGAGCGGGAGATTTTCCTGCTGCTCATTTCTGTGTCGGGCATCGGAGGCAATACGGCGCGTATGATTCTCTCCGCCCTTTCGCCTGCCGAACTGGTGAATGTGATCAGCACCGAAAATGCGAACTTGCTGAAAACGGTGAAGGGGATCGGACTGAAAACAGCGCAGCGTGTCATTGTCGACCTGAAAGACAAGATAAAGACGATGGGAGCCACCGTGGCAGGAGGAAGCGCTTCTGTCGGAATGCTGCTGCAATCTGCCAGCGTAGAAGTGCAGGAGGAAGCGGTAGCCGCTCTGACCATGCTTGGCTTTGCCGCCGCGCCTTCGCAGAAAGTGGTACTGGCTATCTTGAAGGAAGAACCGGATGCTCCGGTGGAGAAAGTAATAAAACTGGCTTTGAAAAGACTGTAAAATAGGTAATAGGTAATAGGTAATAGGGCGTGGAGAAACTAAAACAAGCAACAGAATAATAATGAAACAAGGGAAAATTTATATGAAAGCATGGCTGGATCTTCATGGCCGTGCAAAGGTGTTGGCGACGGATCACTGGTATCTTGAATTTGCCAATCTTTTATTGCCTGTCGTCAGCGAATCTTATTTATATAAGTCGGAGACACAGGAAAGCCAGAATCAGGTGACTCTGATGCTGACTCTTTATCTGGAAGACTGTGTGACGGACGGAGGCAACTGGCGCCAGTTCATCCGTTGGCATAAAAGGAATTACGGACGTTACCTGCCGTTTTATGAATTGTCGGAAGGTTATCTCACCGACGAGATCAATAAAGAGGATATCGCTTTCTTGCTGTGGGGAATTAATTCGCCGGTAGGCGATGACTTTGACGGTGTGGAGAATCCCTTGGATGCGGACTTGCTGGAGTTTGCCGATGTGATCTATGCGCAGTTGGAAGATGTTTTCGAGAAAGCGCCTATCAGCGACGGACTTGCCGGAGACTGGCTGATGGAATCGGAGCTGATGGAGAAGCAGCGGACTGCTTTGCCTGTTGCCTCGCCGGGCGATCAGTTGCCCGTGAATGTGGAGCGCTTTCTGAAAGCGAGTGGTGGCGAGCCGTTGATGTTCTTCGATTCGTATGAGGCTTTGAAACTGTTCTTTGTGCAGGCCCTGCAATGGGAGGACGAGGAAGATGCTCTGTTGCCCGACTTGAAGGAGTTTTCGGATTTCGTGATGTACGCTAATCCGAAAGGTTTGCTGATAGGTCCGGATGTAGCCCGCTACTTTGCCGACAAACGGAATCCGTTGTATAATGCGGAAATGGCTGAGGAAGAGGCGTACGAACTTTTCTGCGAGGAAGGGCTGTGCCCGTTCGATCTGCTGAAGTACGGCATGGAACATGACCTGCTGCCGGAAGCGCAATTCCCTTTCGAGAACGGGAAAGAGCTGCTGCACGAAAACTGGGACTTTATTGCCCGCTGGTTTTTGGGCGAGTATTACGAAGGAGAATGATACTTTGTTAAGTTATGCCAATCAAAAAAAATAACAATCCGTTCGCCGGAAAGGCGAAGCCTGCTGCCAGAAAAAAGAAAGGGACGGGGAAACGGATAGGTAAGTCAAAGGTGGAGAAGGCTAATAATCAGTTGAATAGGAGAGTGAAATAAGCCTTTGGAGACTGCGCCCTTTCTACCTGTCAGGCTACGCCGTTTTATGTAGGCAGGCTACGCCGTTTTAGGATGCTGGTTTACGCCGTTTCTCCAAGGTAAAAGGGTGCGAGCAAGAAAACAATGCTGCGTCTCTTTAAAGTTGGAATGAAATATCATTACTATTTGTGCCTAATGATAAGTCGGAGAACAGTCTCTTGAATTGAAATAAAAATCAGTAAGCGATGAAAAAATAAATGTGCTATCTCTGATAAACACAAATTTTCATCGCTTACCGTTTTTTACTTATCCTTTTCGGACTGCTTGATTTATTCTTCTCCGATAGCGCTTTTATCACTTTTCCGGAAAGCCGTTACTCCGAAAGAACCTTTATTCTTCGGCAGCTTCTTCCATCGCTTTCCGTTCTTTTTTCTTATTGATAAATCCGATTTTCAGATTGGCGTCTTCCTGTTCTTTCTTGATTTGCTGCATGGCGGAAAGGATTTTCGACAGTTCGTAAACGCCTGCTACTGCCTGTCGGTCGGTCGGACTCATCGTCGTTGTGTATCTACGGTCGCCGATAAATTCCACACGGATATTCTTGTCCTTGTTGAGGTTCAGAAATTCGATCACGTTACCGTCTTCTCCCAGTTTGTAATCGGCTTTTTCTATTTTCTCGTTCATATCCGATGTTTCGTAGCTGTCCTTCGAAGTCGGAGTTTCGGCAAAACTGCCGTCGGGAGTCATCACTTTGACGCCTACATGATGGATATTGCCGGCTCCGCAATAAATGGAAGTCATGCTCATAATTCCCTGCTCGCTCACTTGGAAGCGAAGGAAGGAACGATGGAGATTCTTCTCGATGGCTTGTGTAGGCCATATGTAGTTACCCACTTGCTGATATTCGGCATCTTTCTCCAGGGTGTACTTGCCTTTGATGGCGTCAAACGCTGCTTGCTTTGCCTGGAGAGCACTGTCCAGAAAGGCTAGAATCTCTTGTTGAGCCTTGAGTTCCACATCCAGCATCAATTCCTGACCGGCTTTGCGGGCCTCGAATGCTTTGGGATACAAAATCTTGATACTGTCGATTTGTGTCTTTGCTTCTTCGTAGTCGCCACGTTCGTAGGCAGCACGGGCAATCGTCAGTTTTTCATTGGCTTTTTTCTCGATGCCGTTTCCGCAGGCTGTCAGTGCCAGCGTGCCGCAAAAGAAGATAATCAGTTTTTTCATCATACCATTTACATTTTACTATTAGACGATTTGCGATGGAGATGGGACGTGCAGTGTTCACGACTTACCGCCAACTGTTCGTTACTTGCGGTTTGCCGTTCGTGTTACTTGCCGTTTACCGTTCCTCGCCCGTTCATCGTTTACTTTATAGCGACAAAAATACAAATATATCCCTTATTTTTGTAATTTTGCCCCCTCAAAACTTGTATTGGCAATAAGTGTTTGATGATTATGGACCGCCCGACCGGTGTTTTCATCAACTATTTAACTGTCTGTTGCCAGTCGTTAAGCATTAAAAAGATGATAGAGTTGACTCAAGAGGAACTGAAACAGTATTTTAGCGAACCGATCTTCGGACACATTGCCGAAACCGCTGACGCACTCGGACTGGAGTGTTACGTGGTAGGCGGTTACGTTCGTGATATTTTTCTGCAACGTCCCTCCAAAGATATAGATGTAGTAGTAGTAGGCAGCGGGATCGCAATGGCGGAAGCACTTGGAAAACGCTTGGGGCGTGGTGCGTACGTCTCTGTTTTCAAGAATTTCGGTACGGCACAAGTGAAATATAAAGGTACGGAAGTCGAATTTGTAGGTGCCCGCAAAGAATCCTATCAACGGGATTCACGGAAGCCCATCGTGGAAGACGGAACACTGGAGGACGATCAGAACCGCCGTGACTTTACTATTAACGCGATGGCTGTCTGCCTGAACAAAGCACGCTTTGGCGAACTGGTTGACCCGTTTGGCGGCATGGCGGACATGAAGGAAAAGACCATCCGCACACCCCTCGATCCGGATATCACGTTCAGTGACGACCCGCTGCGCATGATGCGTTGCATTCGCTTTGCCACGCAACTGAATTTTTATATCGATGACGATACGTTCGAATCGCTCTGCCGTAACAAAGACCGGATTGAAATCATATCCCGTGAACGGATTGCGGATGAGCTGAACAAGATCATTCTTTCGCCTATCCCTTCAAAAGGCTTTGTAGAACTGGAACGAAGCGGACTGCTTCCGTTAATTTTTCCGGAACTGGCTGCCTTGCAGGGAGTAGAAACACGAAACGGACGGTCGCACAAGGATAACTTTTACCATACGCTGGAAGTGCTGGACAATATCAGCAAAAAGACGGATAATCTTTGGTTGCGTTGGGCAGCTTTGCTGCACGATATCGCCAAGCCTGCAACGAAACGTTGGGAGCCTAAAGCGGGCTGGACGTTCCATAATCATAATTTTATCGGTGAGAAGATGATTCCGAATATTTTCCGGAAGATGAAGTTGCCGATGAATGAGAAGATGAAGTATGTACAGAAAATGGTCAGCTTGCACATGCGTCCCATTGTGATAGCGGATGATGTAGTGACAGATTCTGCCGTACGCCGTCTGCTTTTTGAGGCGGGGGATGATATCGACGACTTGATGACACTTTGCGAAGCGGACATCACTTCGAAAAACATGGAGCGCAAGCAGCGTTTCCTGAATAACTTCCAGCTGGTTCGCCAAAAGTTGAAAGACCTTGAAGAAAAAGACCGTGTCCGTAATTTCCAGCCTCCGGTGAGTGGAGAAGAGATCATGGAAACTTTCGGCTTACAGCCCTGTCGTGAAGTCGGTGCTTTGAAAAGTGCGATAAAGGATGCTATTCTGGATGGAGTTATCCCCAATGAGTATGAGGCAGCCCATGCTTTTATGCTGGAACGGGCGGCGAAGATGGGACTGAAGCCTGTAAAATAGCTTTTCTTGTTCAAATTGTAGTGGCTAAAAAGTCGATTCTATCTCTATTCTCCTCCTTCGGGAAGGAGGAGTGGTCGCAGACCGAGGTGGTAGGAGAAATAATGTTTGTTCCTATTTCTCTGTAAATGACAGGGTTATGTATTCACCTACCACCTCCCCCTACGGGTACTCCTCCTTCCCGAAGGAGGAGATTCGAGATACTATTGACTTTTTAGTCAGCCCCAATAGAGGTAGAACCGACTTTTTAGTCAGTCCCTTATGACAATTCTATAATTTCTTCGTTGCAGTTAGTCAGTTTCTCAACTCCTTCGTTTGTCACTACCCAAGAGTTTTCGATACCTACGGGGCCTACACCGGGAAGAACGATTTTCGGTTCGAGAGCAAAGACCATGCCCGGTTCCAGCTCCTGCTTGATGCGCGGAGCAAGTACAGGCGCTTCGTTGATTTCAAGTCCGATGCCGTGACCAATGAACTTGGCTTGTTGTCCCGTTCCCATAAACTTATCGGCAAAACCTGCTTGGGTAACCATTTCGATTGCAGTGTTATACAGCATTTCGCAGGGAATGCCGGGTCTGGCTATCGAAGCGATCTTTTCCTGGATATCCAGACAAACTTGGTGAGCGGTATATGCTTCTTCCGACAATTTGCCGATAGAGAACACACGGCTCATATCGCCCATATATCCGTTGAAGTTGCCTCCCAGATCGACCATAACACTTTGTCCTTCTTTCAGCGGAGTCTTGTCAGCGCCTCCGGGCAGGGCAGGATCGAGTCCGCGACCCCCTAAAGCAAAATCGTAGGGAGAAGGATAACCGGCATTATCTCCGGTCAGCACACTTCCCATGAAGATTTCCATGCTGCGTCCAAACACGCGGAAGATGCCGAGGCAACCTTGAAGGCGCATCAGACGTTCGATTTCTATCGAGAACTCGATATCTGTCATTCCGGGGTAATATGCGAACGGAATCTGTTCGTATGCCTTGGCATGTGCCATGCCCGAACGACGGAACATTTCGATTTCGATAGCTGTCTTCACGCTGCGTGCCTGACGGATCAGCGGTGTCCCGTTTACGACTTCAGCGTCCGGGAACAAACCTGCCAGACGAACATATTCGGTGTAAGGAAGTTCGTCGCCTTCCAGCATCAGTTTAGTGGGCAAAGGCAGACCTTTTTCTTTCAGAATATCGACGATCTGTTCCGGCTTGCGGATGGGGAACGAGTGTTCGCCTGTGATATTGTTGGGCCGCTTGAAAAACAGCAGTGCCGGTGAATGAAGAGGGAGATAAAGATAGCCGCTGACTACACAGCCATAGGTGTAGATTAAATTTGCATTACAAGTAATGAGGGCGGCATCAATGCCCTGTGACACCATCAGACTGCGAATCTTGTCGCGGCGGAGTTTTAATTCGGGTTGTAGCATTTTTTATTGTTATTACTGTATAATGCTACAAAGATAATTAATTCCATTGAAGAAAATAATGTTAATCTCAAAAAAATAGCGCTACCCGCGTCCTGTCACAGGAGGCGAGCAGCGCAAACCACAAATACAAATACAACTAAACAAAGTCTCTTTTAAATAACGCCTTGTCCCATCATAGCGTGAGCTACTTTCATGAATCCGGCAATGTTAGCTCCCTTCACATAATTGATATATCCGTCGGGTTCTGTGCCGTATTTCACGCATTGTGCATGGATACCGTGCATGATGGCGTGGAGTTTTTCGTCCACTTCAGCAGCGCTCCAGCTCAGGTGCATGGCGTTCTGAGACATTTCCAGTCCGGAAGTGGCAACACCACCGGCGTTGACTGCCTTACCCGGAGCATACATTATTTTCTTTTCGATAAATAAGTCGATTGCTTCCGGCGTACATCCCATGTTGGAAATTTCTCCAATGCAAAGAACGTTATTTTTTATGAGATTTTGTGCATCTTCTCCATTTAATTCGTTCTGAGTAGCGCAAGGAAGTGCAATATCTGCTTTTACTTCCCACGGACGCTTGCCCTCTACGAAGGTTGCACCCGGATATTTCTCGGCGTAAGGAGCAACGATGTCATTGCCCGAAGCCCGAAGTTCGAGCATATAATCTATCTTTTCTCCGCTGATGCCGTCCGGATCGTAGATATATCCGTCCGGTCCGGAGATCGTAATTACTTTGGCACCCAATTCGGTCGCCTTGGTGGCAGCGCCCCAAGCTACGTTACCGAAGCCGGAGATAGCGACTGTCTTGCCTTTGATATCTATATTTTTTGCCTGCAACATCTGATGAACGAAGTACAAACCGCCGAATCCGGTAGCTTCCGGACGAATCAGCGAACCGCCGAACTCCAGTCCTTTTCCGGTAAAGGTTCCCGTAAATTCGCGGGTCAGCTTCTTGTACATACCGAACATATAACCTACTTCGCGTCCGCCTACACCGATATCACCGGCTGGTACATCCATGTCCGGTCCCAGATGGCGCCACAATTCAAGCATAAACGCCTGACAGAAACGCATGATTTCAGCATCGCTCTTGCCACGGGGTGAGAAGTCCGAACCGCCTTTGCCGCCACCCATCGGAAGGGTAGTCAGCGCATTCTTGAATGTCTGCTCGAAGCCGAGGAATTTCAAAATGGAGAGGTTGACGGAAGCATGGAAACGGATACCGCCTTTGTACGGGCCGATTGCATTGTTGAACTGTACACGATAACCGAGATTGGTCTGAACTTCCCCTTTATCGTCTACCCAAGTGACACGGAAAGTGAAGATACGATCAGGTTCTACCAGTCTTTCTATGATCTTGGCCTTTTCAAATTCGGGATGCTGATTGTATATATCTTCGATCGAAAGAAGAACTTCTTTTACTGCTTGAAGATACTCTAATTCACCGGGGTGCTTTGCCTCCAAAGAGGACATGATTTTCTGGATGTTCATGATATCATATTTTAAAAGGTTGTTCTGATAAAATGTAAACTGCTCACACTGCAAATATAGGAAAATTTTTCAAATGCGATTGATTTTATGGTGATATTTTGATTAAATAATGATAAAATGATAGTGGTAAGTATTAGGTATTAAGTATTAGGTATTAGGCTGCGCTGTGAACCGTCAGGTTAATACTTAATACCTAATACTTAATACTTATTACAACTTTATAAAGAAGATGATAGCAAATGAGATTTAAAAAATTAACTTTGCAGAGTAAACGTCAAGTAGACTGTACTATGAATCATTTCATTATGGAATAAAAAATAGAAAGAGACTATGCTCAGCAAGTATAAATTAAACCAGCTTTACTTCAAAGATACGCAATTCGCCAATTTGATGACACGGCGGATTTTCAATGTTCTGTTGATTGCCAACCCGTATGACGCCTTCATGCTGGAAGATGACGGACGCATTGACGAAAAGATATTTAATGAATATACATCCTTGTCACTTCGTTATCCGCCTCGTTTCTCACAGGTTTCTACGGAAGAGGAGGCATTGACGCAGTTGGAGAATATGTCATTCGATCTGGTGATCTGTATGCCGAGTACGGGAGACAATGACAGTTTTGATATCGGGCGGCATATTAAAGAGAAATACGAACATATTCCGATCGTTATCCTGACTCCTTTCAGTCACGGTATTACGAAGCGGATTATCAACGAAGACCTGAGCGCATTTGAATACGTATTCTGCTGGCTGGGCAATACCGACCTGTTGGTTTCTATTATCAAATTGATGGAAGATAAGATGAACCTCGAACACGATGTGCAGGAAGTAGGCGTGCAGATGATACTTTTGGTGGAAGACGGCATCCGGTTCTATTCTTCCATTCTTCCCAACCTGTATAAATTCGTGTTGAAGCAGAGCCAGGAATTTTCTACCGAAGCTCTGAATGCGCACCAGCGCACGCTTCGTATGCGTGGGCGTCCTAAAATCGTTTTGGCGCGTACGTATCAGGAAGCGATGGAAATCTATCGCAAATACCAGAATAATATATTAGGAGTCATTACCGACGTCCGTTTTCCGAAAGTGGAACGGGGCGAGAAAGACGGTCTGGCAGGTATCAAGCTTTGTGCCGCCATACGCAAGAACGATCCGTTTGTACCGTTGATTATCCAGTCCTCCGAATCGGAAAACTCTTCGTATGCCGCCAAATACGGTGCCAGCTTTATCGATAAAAATTCTAAAAAGATGGACGTTGACCTGCGGCGCATCGTTTCCGATAACTTCGGGTTCGGTGACTTTGTGTTCCGCAATCCGGAGACAGGAGAGGAGATTGCCCGTGTGCGGAACCTGAAAGAGTTGCAGAATATCCTGTTTGCCGTGCCTGCCGAGTCTTTCTTGTACCATATCAGCCGGAATCACGTTTCGCGCTGGCTCTATTCGCGTGCCATGTTTCCGGTAGCCGAGTTTCTGAAGCCGATCACGTGGACAAGTCTTCAGGACGTAGATGCACACCGCCGGATTATCTTCGAGGCGATCGTGAAGTACCGGAAGATGAAAAATCAGGGAGTGGTTGCCGTCTTCAAACGTGACCGTTTCGACCGTTACTCCAACTTTGCCCGTATCGGCGACGGTTCGCTGGGAGGAAAAGGCCGTGGCCTTGCCTTCATTGATAATATGGTGAAGCGTTATCCCGAATTTGAAGAGTTCGAAAATGCACGGGTGGCAATTCCTAAGACAGTGGTACTGTGTACCGATGTCTTCGACGAGTTTATGGAGACCAATAATCTCTATCAAATCGCTCTTTCGGATGCCGACGATGATACGATTCTACGATATTTCCTAAAGGCGAAACTGCCCGACCGGTTGGTAGAGGACTTTTTCACCTTCTTCGATGTGGTGAAGTCCCCGATTGCCATTCGTTCTTCTTCCTTGTTGGAAGATTCACATTATCAGCCGTTTGCCGGAATATACAATACGTATATGATTCCTTATCTGGACGACCGTTACGAAATGCTCCGTATGCTTTCCGATGCGATCAAAGGAGTCTATGCGTCGGTTTACTTCAGAGACAGTAAAGCCTATATGCAGGCCACATCGAACGTGATCGACCAGGAAAAGATGGCAGTCATCTTGCAGGAAGTCGTGGGAAATCAATACGGAGACCGTTACTACCCGTCTATGTCCGGCGTGGCACGTTCGCTCAATTACTACCCCTTGGGAGATGAAAAAGCCGAAGAAGGCACGGTGAATCTGGCTCTTGGATTAGGAAAATATATTGTAGACGGAGGTATGACACTTCGTTTCTCTCCTTATCACCCGAATCAAGTGTTGCAAACCAGTGAAATGGAGATAGCCCTGAAAGAAACACAGACCCGTTTCTACGCATTGGACTTGAAAAACGCAGGGCATGATTTCTCTATCGACGATGGCTTTAACCTGTTGAAACTTCACGTGAAGGAAGCCGAAAGTGACGGTTCGTTGCGCTATATCGCTTCTACTTACGATCCGTATGACCAGGTGATCCGTGACGGTTTGTATCCCGGTGGACGCAAGGTGATCACGTTTGCCAATATCCTTCAACACGATGTATTCCCGCTGGCACGCATCCTACAACTGGTTTTGAAGTACGGTGAACAGGAAATGCGGCGCCCGGTGGAGATTGAGTTTGCCGCGACCTTGAGCCGTGAACAAGATAAGACGGGTACATTCTACCTGTTGCAAATCCGCCCGATTGTGGACAGCAAAGAAATGCTGGACGAAGACCTGACGCTGATACCGGATGAAGACGTGGTGCTCCGTTCCAATAACTCATTGGGGCATGGCGTCATGAACGAAATTTATGATATCGTCTATGTCAAGACGGATGGATACAGTGCTTCGAACAATCAGGCCATTGCCTGGGAAATAGAGAAGATGAACCTGCAATTCCTCAATGCAGGAAGGAATTATGTGCTCGTAGGTCCGGGGCGTTGGGGCAGCAGTGACACATGGCTGGGTATTCCGGTGAAGTGGCCGCATATCTCCGCCGCCCGTGTGATAGTGGAGGCCGGACTGACCAATTATCGTGTAGATCCGAGTCAGGGAACTCACTTCTTCCAGAACCTCACTTCGTTCGGCGTAGGCTATTTTACGATCAATGCCTTTATGAATGACGGAGTCTACAATCAGGATTTCCTCAACGCCCAACCTGCGGTGGAAGAAACGAAATTCCTGCGTCATGTTCGCTTCGAAAAGCCGATGGTAGTCAAGATGGATGGTAAGAAGAAGCTCGGTGTTGTTCTGATGCCGGGGATTGACTGATAGGATAAATAGTATATCGTTTTTTACTTTTAAGACATTTAGTCTCTTTATATTATTACGTTGATTTTACTGCTACAGTTGCTGCGGTACAACATAAAAAACTCCCGTTCTTCCTTTCGGAAGGCGGGAGCCTTTATCTTAAAAATGACTATAGCTTTCTTATATCTTGCTGATTATACGATACCCTGAGCCATCATAGCTTTGGCAACTTTCATGAATCCGGCTACGTTAGCACCTTTCACATAGTTTACATATCCGTCGGCTTCAGTACCATACTGAACGCAGGCTTCGTGGATATTCTTCATGATGCTCTTCAGCTTTTCGTCTACTTCTTCAGCGCTCCAGCTCAACTTGATGGAGTTCTGAGTCATTTCAAGACCTGATACTGATACACCACCTGCATTAGCTGCTTTACCCGGAGCGTACAGAATCTTAGCGTCTTGGAATACTTTGATAGCTTCCGGAGTAGAAGGCATGTTTGCTCCCTCAGATACAGCTATACAGCCGTTTGCTACCAACTGACGGGCGTGGTCGCCGTTCAATTCGTTCTGAGTGGCAGAAGGCAGTGCGATATCGCATTTTTCACCCCAAGGTTTAGCTCCTTCTACATATTTGCAACCATATTTCTCTGCGTATTCGCGGATACGGCCACGGTAGAGGTTCTTCAGTTCCATGATGTAATCCAGCTTTTCGCGGTCGATACCGTCCGGATCGTAGATGTAACCGTCAGAGTCGGAGCAAGTAACTACTTTACCACCCAGTTCGATTACTTTTTCGATTGTATATTGAGCAACGTTACCAGAACCAGAAACCAGACAAACTTTACCTTTCAAGTCAGTTCCTTTTCTCTTCAACATTTCCATCAGGAAGTAGATGTTACCGTAACCTGTAGCTTCCGGACGAATCAGTGAACCACCGAATTCGCGGCCTTTACCTGTAAATGTTCCGGTAAATTCATGAGCCAGTTTTTTATACATACCGAACATGAAACCTACTTCGCGGCCACCAACACCGATGTCACCAGCAGGAACGTCAGTTTCAGGACCGATGTGACGCCACAGTTCCAGCATGAATGCCTGTACGAAACGCATTACTTCAGCATTTGACTTTCCACGAGGAGAGAAGTCAGAACCACCTTTACCACCACCCATTGGCAGAGTAGTCAGTGAGTTTTTGAATGTTTGTTCAAAGGCAAGGAACTTCAAGATAGAAAGGTTCACAGATGCGTGGAAACGGATACCGCCTTTGTAAGGGCCGATTGCGTTGTTATGCTGAACACGGTAACCCATATTGGTCTGAATATTACCTTTATCGTCCATCCAAGTCACACGGAACTGATATACTCTATCAGGAATACACAAACGTTCGATCAAGTTTACTTTATCAAACTCCGGATGTTTGTTGTATTCTTCTTCAATAGTAGAAAGTACTTCTTCTACTGCTTGATGATACTCCGGTTCATTGGGAAATCTTCTTTTCAGATCGTCTAATACCTTTGCTGCATTCATAATCTTTTTTTTCTTTAATTGGTTGATATAAATAAAGTGCTAATTTGACAATTTGCTAATATACCGTTTGACTATGTGCTTTTGTGCTATATAGCAGATTTGCACATCTGCGTATGGGTACATCGGATATTTATTTTCGGTTGCAAAAGTAAAGATAAAAATTGAACTAGCAAACATTTTATAAAGAAAAATGCAATAAAACATCAAATTTGATATTTTATTGCATTAAAACTCAGAAAAAAGATATTTATTTATTCTTTTTCATCGACTTATAGACAGGAATAAAGACTAACGCTGCCGAAATGACAAGCATTACTATCGTCATACCGTCAATACGTTCGGCTTTTGTGAGAACTAAATAGCAAAGCGCCAGCCAAAGCAGGCTGACGCAAACTATTTGTGATTTTGATAACGGTCTTCTCATCGGCTTTCGTTTTTCTTCTTCACTACGATGGCGTCGATCACGGCTACGGCTGTGATGTTCACGATGTCGCGGACAGAACTTTCAAAGTCAGTGAAATGGATAGGCTTGTTCAGTCCCATCTGGATAGGGCCGATGAATTCCGTATCGGGGTCCATTGCCTGCAGCAGTTTGTATCCTGCGTTGGCGGAGCTCAGGTTCGGGAAGATCAGCGTATTCACGTCTTTACCTTTCAGGCGGGTGAACGGATACTTGGCGTCACGCAGTTCGCGGTTCATGGCAAAGTTCACCTGCATTTCACCGTCGATGGCGAGTTCCGGATATTCCTTCTGCATATAGTTCACTGCTCCGTGCACTTTGACAGGGCTGCCGGAGGTATCGGCGCCGAAGTTGGAGTACGACAACATCGAGATGACCGGTGTATGGTTGAAGAAACGGACTGTCTTGTCAGCCAGTTTGGCGATGTCAATCAGAGTTTCCGTATCCGGATGACGGTTGATCAGCGTATCTGCCAGGAAGTAGGTACCCTTCTTTGAATTAAGAATGTGCATCGTTCCGAAATGGTTGAATCCGGGCTGGATGCCGATTACTTCTTTGGCAACTTTGATGGTGTTGCTGTATCTGGTGTAGAGTCCGGTGATAAATGCGTCTGCATCTCCGGTTTCTACCATCATCATACCGAAGTAGTTGCGTTCGAACATCTTGTCGTTGGCTTCTTCGTAGGTAAAGCCTTCGCGGGCACGTTTTTCGGCAAGGATGCGTGAGTAGCGTTCGCGGCGTTCCGACTCGTCCGGATGGCGGAGATTGACGATTTCGATGCCTTCCAGGCTCAGGTCGAGTTCTTCGGCCAGTTTGCCGATTGCTTCGTCGTTTCCTAATAAGATAGGATGGCAGATGCCTTCGGCTTTTGCTTCGACGGCGGCTTTCAGCATGTTGGGATGGATGCCTTCGGCGAATACGACACGTTGTGGGTTGCGGCGGGCGGTGTCATAAAGCTGGCGGGTCAGTTTGGATTCGTATCCCATCAGTTCGCGCAGATGCACGCAGTAAGCGTCCCAGTCTTTGATTTCCGTGCGTGCCACTCCGCTTTCCATGGCTGCTTTGGCTACGGCACAGGAAACTTCGGTGATGAGGCGCGGGTCTACCGGTTTCGGGATGAAGTATTCCGGACCGAAAGAGAGGTTGTTGACGTGGTATGCTGTGTTCACTACATCAGGTACAGGCTGTTTTGCCAGATTGGCGATAGCATGTACTGCTGCGATTTTCATTTCTTCGTTGATCGCTTTGGCCTGTGTATCGAGTGCGCCGCGGAAGATGTACGGGAAGCCGATTACGTTGTTGATCTGGTTCGGATAGTCGGAACGTCCGGTTGCCATCAGTACGTCGGGGCGGGCGCTCATTGCATCTTCGTAAGAGATTTCCGGTGTCGGGTTTGCCAGTGCGAATACGATCGGCATGGGAGCCATGCTGCGCACCATGTCCTGACTCAGTACGTTACCTTTGGACAAGCCGAGGAATACATCAGCGCCTTTGATCGCTTCTTCCAGTGTGTGGATATCCGTGCGGTCGGTGGCAAAATATCTCTTCTGTTCGTTGAGGTCGGTACGTGTCTTGCTGATAACGCCTTTGCTGTCCAGCATGACGATATTTTCGAGGCGTGCCCCCAGTGATACATATAATTTGGTACAGGATACGGCAGATGCTCCGGCACCGTTTACGACGATTTTCACATCCTCTATTTTCTTTCCGGCCACTTGCAGGGCATTTACCAGTCCGGCGCTGGAGATGATAGCGGTTCCGTGCTGATCGTCGTGCATCACAGGGATGTCAAGTTCTTCTTTCAGACGGCGTTCGATTTCGAAACATTCGGGAGCTTTGATGTCTTCCAGATTGATACCGCCGAAAGTAGGAGCGATTGCTTTTACGGCAGCGATGAATTTCTCCGGGTCTTTCTCGTCCACTTCGATATCGAACACGTCGATTCCTGCGTAGATTTTGAAAAGCAGACCTTTGCCTTCCATCACCGGTTTGCCGCTCAGTGCGCCTATGTCACCCAGTCCGAGTACGGCTGTACCGTTAGAAATAACAGCTACCAGGTTGCCTTTGGCTGTGTATTTGTAAGCGTCCTGCGGATTCTTCTCTATTTCGAGGCAAGGCTCTGCCACGCCGGGAGAGTATGCAAGTGATAAATCAGTTTGTGTACTGTAAGGTTTGGTAGGAACTACCTCGATCTTACCGGGTTTGCCCTGCGAATGGTAGAGCAAAGCGGCTTCTTTGGTTATTTTAGCCATGGTATTGGTATTTTTATTAATAAGTTATCATTTGGCTGCAAATGTAGGAATAAAAGTTATACATTGTTGTCTTTAGATGATAATTTCTATTAATTTTATAGCAAAATGACTGATTTTGCACAAACTTATGGTTGCTATCCGGGTCTCTGTACTCCTTAATGTATAATGGTTATTTCTTTTTTCTGATTGCTATATAACATATCTGTTTTGATATTCTCTAGGCGACATTCCTTCATGCCGTTTGAAATATCTTCCTAAATACGACTGGTCCGGGAAACCGAGCCGGTCGGCTATATCCTGCATTGTCAGCTCCGTAGACTGAAGCAGTACTTTGATCTCTAGAATGGCGAAATCATCAATGATCTTTTTGGCAGAATCTCCGGTCACACTGCGGCAGATGCCTGTCAGGTATTTGGTCGAAATACAAAGCTCGTTGGCGTAGAAGTTAACTTCCCGTTGTGAAATGCAGTTTTCGTGCACCAATGCGACAAACTTCTTGAAGATTTCGTCCTGCCGGCTTCCCCCTTCTATTTCCTGTTTGTCGAAGTAGCGGTAGCATTTATCGTAAATATCCAGCATGAAGGATTGGAGATGATTCTTGGCTATCTGGTTGCGGAAGCGGTTCTCGCGATCATTATAAATAGCAGTTGCCGCCTGTATCAATCCGTTGATTGCTCCGGTATCCTTATCGGGAAGCACATAGCACGGTCTTTCCTTCATAAAGCGGAAAAAGGTCGGTTCTAACCGCAGGCAGGCTTCCCGAAACATATCTTTGGGAAATCCGAAAAAGGAGGCTGTGAAGTCACTGCTGCTGCCATTGATACGGATAATGCTTCCCGGCAGCAGTACCACCTGAGTGTTTTTGACGATTTCGTACTCTTTCAGATCGATGGTGACGTGTGCCCATCCACTGCGGCAGAAATAGATGGCACCCCCTTCCATTTTCCAGAGGTGATGCATGATAGGTGACAAATTCTCATCGCTTCCGGCAACAAATGATTCCCGGAGAACGGCAAGGGTAGAGTTTCTCTGTATCATAACTATTCTTATTTAGTGGGCAAAAATAGGACTTTTTCACTAAATATCGCTCATATTGTTCCGAAAATGAACAAAACTCTAAACACTATGACCAGTTTTCTGTGGTGAAAAGAGTCTACCTTTGCCGCGATCAAAAATTTTAATAGGTAACACAATGAGTAAAAAGGTATGTAAAATGAAGCAAGGGCTATTGTTGCTCGGTTGTCTGGTTGCTGCTGTAGGTTGTAAGCAAGCTCCACCCACACAAATGGAAACAGGATATGAAGTAATGACCGTTTCTCCGACCGACCGGATGATTTCGAGTGCCTATTCGGCGACCATCCGCGGACGTCAGGACATCGATATTTATCCACAGGTAGGCGGTACGCTGACAAAAGTCAGTGTCACCGAAGGACAGCGGGTGAAGAGCGGACAGACGCTGTTCATCATCGACCAAGTGCCGTATGAGGCAGCCCTGCAGACGGCAGTGGCGAATGTAGAGTCAGCCAAAGCGTCTCTGGCAACGGCACAGCTGACTTACGACAGCAAAGAGGAACTGTATAAGGAGAATGTAGTTTCCGCTTTCGATCTGAGTACGGCAAAAAATTCTCTTCTGGCTGCCAAAGCGCAACTGGCGCAGGCCAAAGCACAAGAAGTGAGCGCCCGTAATAACCTTTCTTATACGGTAGTGAAGAGTCCGGCAGACGGAGTGGTAGGTACATTGCCTTATCGCGTAGGTGCGTTGGTAAGTTCCAGTATCCCCGAACCGCTGACCACCGTTTCCGACAATTCGGATATGTACGTCTACTTCTCGATGACAGAAAACCAGTTGCTGGGACTGATTCGCCAGTATGGCTCTAAAGACGAGGCGCTGAAAAGTATGCCCGCCATCGACTTGCAGCTGAACGATAAATCGGCTTATCCCGAACAGGGACAGATCGAGTCTATCAGCGGAGTCATTGACCGTTCGACGGGTACTGTCAGCCTGCGTGCCGTTTTCCCTAATAAGGACGGACTGCTGCACAGCGGCGGTGCGGGTAACGTAGTGATTCCGGTACAGAAAACGGGAGCTTTGGTGATCCCGCAGGGAGCTACTTTCGAAATACAGGATAAGAGATATGTATATAAGGTAGTAGACGGCAAAGCGCAGTCCAGTCAGGTGCAGGTGACCCGTGTGAACGGCGGCCGCGAATTTATCGTGGATGAAGGACTGGCTCCGGGCGATGTGATTGTGGCGGAAGGCGTAGGATTGCTTCGTGAAGGTACTCCGATTAAGGCAAAGACTGCCCAGGCATCTACGACAACTACTGATAATTAAACAAAGGAGGAATTATCCATGAATTTAAGAACCTTTATTGAACGCCCCGTATTATCGGCAGTCATCTCTATTACGATTGTCGTTGTGGGTATCATCGGGCTGTTCAGTCTGCCCGTCGAACAATATCCCGATATTGCTCCGCCGACCATTATGGTGAGTACCACCTATTATGGCGCCAGTGCGGAAACTTTGCAGAAGAGTGTGATTGCTCCTTTGGAAGAAGCGATCAATGGTGTGGAAGACATGACTTACATGACTTCTACCGCCACCAATGCCGGTACAGTGAGTATCACCGTGTACTTCAAGCAGGGAACAGACCCGGACATGGCAGCGGTCAACGTACAGAACCGCGTGTCGAGAGCGACGGGACAGCTTCCGGCAGAAGTAACGCAGGTCGGTGTGACAACTTCCAAACGTCAGACGAGTATCCTGCAGATGTTCTCGCTCTCCAGTCCGGACGATAGCTACGATGAAAACTTCCTCTCCAACTATATCAGTATCAATATCAAACCGCAGATTCTTCGTATCTCGGGGGTAGGTGACCTGATGATTATGGGAGGTGAATATAGTATGCGTGTATGGATGAAGCCGGACGTGATGGCTCAGTACAAACTGATTCCGTCGGACATCACCGGTGTGCTAGCCGAGCAGAATATCGAATCGGCTACCGGTTCATTCGGTGAAAACTCGAACGAAACCTATCAGTATACAATGAAATATAAAGGACGTCTGATCACTCCGGAAGAATTTGGAGATATTGTCATTCGTTCTACGGACAATGGTGAGGTCCTGAAGTTGAAAGACATCGCCGAGGTACAGTTGGGACAGGATAGCTATGCTTATCACGGTGGAATGGACGGTCATCCGGGCGTTTCGTGTATGGTGTTCCAGACGGCAGGCTCCAATGCGACCGAAGTCAATCAGAATATTGATGAACTACTTGAGGAAGTCCGCAAAGACCTTCCGAAAGGAGTGGAACTGACGCAGATCATGAGTTCGAACGACTTCCTGTTCGCTTCTATCCATGAGGTGGTGAAGACGTTGATCGAGGCGATTATCTTGGTTATCCTTGTAGTATATGTGTTCTTGCAGGACTTCCGTTCTACGCTGATTCCTTTGGTGGGAGTCATTGTTTCGCTCATCGGTACGTTTGCTTTCATGGCGCTGGCAGGATTCAGTATCAATCTGCTCACGCTGTTTGCGCTCGTGCTCGTCATCGGTACGGTGGTGGACGACGCCATTATTGTCGTCGAGGCGGTGCAGGCACGCTTCGACGTAGGGTACAGGTCGTCCTATATGGCAAGTATCGATGCAATGAAAGGTATCAGTAATGCTGTTATCACCTCTTCGCTGGTGTTTATGGCAGTATTTATTCCGGTATCCTTCATGGGTGGTACTTCCGGTACGTTCTATACCCAGTTTGGTCTGACGATGGCGGTTGCCGTTGGTATTTCCGCTATTAATGCGTTGACACTGAGTCCGGCATTGTGTGCGTTGCTGCTGAAACCCTATATTAATGAAGACGGTACGCAGAAGAATAACTTTGCGGCACGTTTCCGTAAAGCATTCAATTCGGCTTTCGATATTCTGATAGAGAAATACAAGAATGTGGTACTGATCTTTATCAAACGCAGATGGCTGGCATGGTCGCTGCTCGTTTGCTCCGTAGTGTTGCTTGTATTCCTGATGAACACGACGAAGACCAGTCTGGTGCCGGACGAAGACCAGGGTGTGGTATTCGTCAATGTAAGTACGGCGGCCGGTAGTTCGCTGACTACGACCGACGAAGTGATGGAACGCATCGAAAAGCGTCTGATGGATATTCCGCAGATTAAGCATGTGCAGAAAGTGGCCGGCTACGGATTGCTGGCAGGACAGGGAAGCTCGTTCGGTATGTTGATTCTGAAGCTGAAACCGTGGGACGAACGTCCGAATGACGAAGATAATGTACAGGCAGTCATCGGTCAGGTGTACGGTCGTACGGCCGATATCAAAGATGCCAGTGTCTTCGCTATTTCGCCGGGTATGATTCCGGGTTACGGTATGGGTAATGCGCTGGAACTCCATATGCAGGATAAGATGGGCGGTGATATCAACGAATTCTTTACCACTACCCAGCAATATCTGGGGGTATTGAACCAGCGTCCGGAGATTGCGATGGCATATTCTACGTTCGACGTGCGCTATCCGCAGTGGACGGTAGAGGTGGATGCAGCCAAGTGTAAACGCGCAGGCATTACACCGGATGCGGTACTGAGCACATTGTCCGGTTATTATGGCGGTCAGTACGTGTCCAACTTCAACCGTTTCTCTAAAGTATACAGAGTCATGATTCAGGCAGACCCGGAATTCCGTCTGGACGAAACCTCACTGGACAATGCTTTCGTACGTATGTCGAACGGAGAGATGGCTCCGCTGAGCCAGTTCGTAACGTTGACACGCAGCTATGGTGCAGAGTCGCTGAGCCGTTTCAATATGTACAATTCCATCGCCGTGAATGCGATGCCGGCAGACGGATATAGTACGGGAGACGCTATCAAGGCCGTACAGGAAACAGCCGTACAGTCTCTTCCCAAGGGATATGGCTATGATTACGGAGGCATCACCCGTGAGGAAAATCAGCAAAGCGGTACGACTATGATCATCTTTGGTATCTGCTTCCTGATGATTTATCTGATTCTGAGTGCATTGTACGAGAGCTTTATCATTCCGTTCGCCGTGCTTCTGAGTGTGCCTTGCGGATTGATGGGAAGTTTCCTCTTCGCATGGATGTTCGGACTGGAGAATAACATTTACTTGCAGACAGGTTTGATTATGTTGATCGGTCTGTTGGCAAAGACAGCCATCCTGTTGACCGAATACGCTGCCGAGCGCCGTAAGGCAGGCATGGGACTGATCGCTTCTGCGGTAAGTGCAGCCAAAGCCCGTCTGCGTCCGATTCTGATGACAGCGTTGACGATGATCTTCGGTCTGTTCCCATTGATGTTGTCCAGCGGTGTAGGAGCCAATGGTAACCGTTCGCTGGGTACGGGTGTAGTCGGTGGTATGACGATCGGTACGCTGGCATTACTTTTCATCGTGCCTACTTTGTTTATCGCTTTCCAGTGGTTGCAGGAACGCTTACGCCCTGTGCAGAGCAGACCTACGGAAGACTGGCAGATCGAGGAAGAAATCAAGGTGAGTGAAGAAGAAAAATCTAAAGCAGGAAAAAAATAATTGATGATGAAGAAAATATTAATCTTATCCGCAGCAACGCTCGTGTTGAGCAGTTGCGGTATCTACAATAAATACAAACCTGTATCGGAAGTCCCCGAAGGACTTTATGGAAGCGAGACCGTCGCTTCCGCCGATACGGCGAACTTCGGTAATCTCTCGTGGAGAGAGGTCTTTACTGACTCGTATTTGCAGAATTTGATCGATTCGGCTTTGGTACGGAATACGGATATGCAGACAGCGCATCTCCGTGTGAAAGAAGCGGAGGCTTCGTTGCTGACGTCCAAGCTTTCTTATCTGCCCTCTTTGTTTCTCGCACCGGAAGGAGCTGTGAGCAGCTTCGACCGTGGCAAAGCGACTCAGACCTACTCATTGCCGGTGACTGCCTCGTGGGAACTGGATATCTTCGGAAAGGTGACCACGGCCAAACGTCGGGCAAAAGCGGCCTATGAGCAGAGCAAGGAGTATGAACAGGCGGTGAAGACACAGTTGGTGTCTGCCGTGGCAAATACTTATTATACCTTGCTGATGCTCGACGCTCAATATGAGATTTCCGTGTCCACCGAAGCGGCATGGAAAGAGAGCGTGCGGACAGCCCGTGCCATGAAGAAGGCCGGTATGATGACCGAAGCCGGACTAGCTCAGACGGAAGCCACCTATTATAATATATGTACGGCAGTGCTCGACCTGAAAGAACAAATCAATCAGACGGAGAACTCAATGGCTTTGTTGCTGGCGGAAACACCTCACAAGATGCAACGGGGCAAACTGGAAAACCAGCAGTTGCTGGAAGACTTCTCTGTAGGGATTCCTTTGCAGATGCTTTCCAACCGTCCGGATGTACGTAGCGCGGAGTTTTCTTTAGCGCAGGCGTTCTATACGACGAATGCTGCCCGTGCCGCTTTCTATCCTTCCATCACGCTGAGCGGGAGTGCCGGATGGACAAACAGTGCCGGTAGCATGATCATCAATCCGGGCAAATTCGTTGCTTCTGCCCTGGCTTCACTGACGCAGCCTTTATTTAACAAGGGAGTGAATATCGCCCAGTTGAAAATAGCGAAGGCACAGCAGGAAGAAGCCCGCCTCAGCTTTGAACAGACATTGCTGAACGCAGGTGTGGAAGTAAACGAAGCACTGGTGCAATATCAGACGGCCCGTGAGAAATCCGCTTTCTACGATAAGCAGATCACCTCTTTGCAGACTGCTGCCAGAAGCACTAGTCTGTTGATGGAACATAGTAATAATACTACTTATCTGGAAGTACTGACCGCACAGCAGACATTGCTGAACGCCAGACTTTCACAGGTAGCCAATCGCTTTACCGAAATCCAGGGCGTGATTACACTGTATCAGGCTTTGGGCGGAGGCCGGATGTAGGAGGATAGTATGAATCCTGAAAAAGTACGGTGTCAGATAATCGAATACACCAAACACGAGATGTATCTGCACGGTGCTGACGGACTGACCATGGATGACATAGCCAAGGGGATGAAGATGTCGAAGCGTACGCTTTACAAGCTGTTCCCCAGTAAGACTTGTCTGTTCCGCATCTGTCTTTCTGATTTCACCAACGGGATCAGAAGTTGTCTGAAACAAAGTCAGATGCGGATGGACAGTTCGTGTATGCAGGTGCTTTTTGCCACAGTGAACGGGTATCTCACGTTATTGCATTCGTTAGGAAAGACTTTATTGCTGGATATCGCCGCGAACGAAGATTACAGCGCTTCCTTCAAACGGGAAGAGGCCTTCTGGTTGCAGCAGTTTATCGACGTACTGACGCATTGTAAAATCTGTGGTTACCTGCTTCCGGGAGTCGATCCGGATCGCTTTGCGGCAGATTTGCAGGAGGTTATTTATCAGAGTTGCCTGCAAGGTACTCCGTATGTTGTTCAGCGTGCGCTGAACCATACTCTCTTACGAGGACTTTTTGAGGTGGACGGTATTCGGTATATTGACGAACACCTGAAACTGGATAAATTCAATGTTTGTGTATGAAAGGAAGGGCGTGTATTGCTTTTTAAGCAGGCACGCCTTTTTATTTGTTTGAAATGAGTTATTCTCTGAAATTCCCGATCATGTGATATATTAAGTTGTTTTTTTAATCTTGTCAATTAAACCCGGAGATAAGCAGAAAGGCAGTTAACCGTTGGCAGGTTAGTATAAACGCTTTTATTCTCATGCCCGTGAGAACATTTTCTCATCGCATTGAGAAATAATTCTCAAAGGCATGAGAACTTTTTCTCACTGTGGTGAGAATTTTTTCTCAAAGACATGAGAATACTTTGAGAATATAGCAACTTGTATTATGCTATGTATTAATCAGATAGCAGTACAGCGGTATCTGTCTTATAACTGCTGTTTTATGACTGCTCAAAACGTTTAATTTCTAATAATGTAGTTCTTCGCTTGTTTGGTTAAGGCGGATGGACTGTCCTTTGTCTCCGTATGAAAACTTGACAAATGATCAATCTAAAGCCCTTTCACCACATCGACAGACAAACCCGTGCATTCTGCTATCACATCATCCGCTATACCTTTCTGCTTGAAATTGCGGGCTATCTCTATGGTTTGGTTGTGCTCTTTGAGCGCGGAGAACACCAGACCGGAAAGATATTCAAGTGTACTGTACAAGCGTTCCCGATTTTCCTTCCGCTGATAATCCACACTAAAAAATGTGGAACGCTTACGGTGTAATATCAGGTAATATGTCCCGGCAGTAAGAAGTCCCGCTATTATATCAATTGGGATACCCGTTCCTTCAAACAAATTTTTGTATTCTTCTATAGCCACTTTGTAATGCTTTTCCCTGCTTCGTGCCATACGTCTTGTGGTCGAATTGTCTGCTTCGAGTTCCCACACTAGCAAGTGCTGCATATCGGTATTGTCATATAAGTAATTTGCCAAAGCCTTTAAGGTGCTTTTCATGATGTCCTCGTTGGCTTTGTCTGTAGGGTGCTCTTCATCGAAAAGATCGTGCAGCCAATAATCAGAGATGTATGCGTACTTATCCAGCAACCGCTCAATATTCTTATAGTTATTGAGCAGGACGGACATTTGTATGTCGGCTCTTTGCATAATATCCGTAAAGGTAATTTGCGCCAGACCTTTTTCACTTGCTAGCTGGCGGATGGCATCAAACACGTCCGCTTCCAGTTCGGCACGGGTACGGCGTGCACGTTTATTCTTCGATTGTTCCATGTTTACTTCTTTGTTGCATACAAAAGTATGAAAAATAAGTATAAGTCACTTATTTTCCTTTATAAAACAGATTTATGAAACGGTTCGGTCACCGAACAAATTTATTTCTATCTTTGTCTTATTAGTATTTAGAGAATAGAAAAACAAAGAACACTGGGGAAAGCAGAGTGGGTAAGGGAACTGCTTTCTCTACGAACGTATCTTTTGAGTATTATTTAAATCAGTAGAAAATGGGGAATTTAATTTCGTTTATGAAGGAAGTAGCCGATGGGCTGCGGGAAAGTGGGAATTTTGGGACTGCCCATATTTACAGGAGTAGCCTGAGTGCAATCCTTGCCTTTCATGGAAGTGATAAGCTTCCTTTCCGGAAAGTAAGTCAGGAGTTTCTTAAAAGTTTCGAATCGTATCTGCGTGGCAGGAACTGTAGCTGGAATACAGTTTCCACTTATATGCGTACGTTGCGTGCAGTGTATAACCGTGCGGTCGACCGCCATCTTGCGCCTTATGTGCCTCATCACTTCCGGTATGTTTATACAGGAACGCGCGCGGACAGGAAACGTGCGCTGGATAAGGAAGACATGGAGCGTCTGATGAAGGAACTTCCGAAACAGCTGTGTCAGGACAACAAGGAACTACAGCGTACTCGTGGTCTTTTCTTTTTAATGTTTTTACTTCGTGGGATTCCTTTTGTGGATCTTGCCTATCTGAAAAAGCATGATATCGATGGGAATGTAATGACTTACCGCCGTCGAAAAACCGGCAGGTTATTAACAGTGACTCTTGTGCCTGAAGCCATGAAGCTGATCAAACGGTATATGAATACCGATCCTGCTTCTCCCTATCTTTTTTCGCTGATCACCAGTGGAGAAGGAACGGAAGCGGCTTACAAGGAATATCAGCTGGCATTGCGCAACTTTAATTATCAGTTAATGATTTTGAAACAGGTTTTGGGACTGACATCTGAAGTAAGCTCGTACACTGCCCGTCATACCTGGGCTACGATGGCATACTATTGTGAGGTACATCCCGGTGTTATTTCCGAAGCGATGGGGCATTCTTCCATCACCGTGACGGAAACGTATCTGAAACCTTTCAAGAATAAGAAAATTGATGAAGCGAATGTAGCGGTTATTTCTTCCTTAAAGAAGGTCTATAGTGCAGGTAAGTTCTTGAATTAGAGAACTGTTACTTTGTAGGTAACGGGAAGAAAAGACGCTGCAAATATGGGTATATTTTGGAAAACATGCAAACAAAAATGATATTTTTTCTGATAAACTACTAAAAAAAGGAAACACACTGAACAAAACTGCGGATTTTTTGAGAAGAACACGGCTTGGTCTTTAATTTTTGCAAAAGATTTCCCTCCCCTCTGCCATCGTCTGAGAGCAGGGGTTAAAAATATTCTTTACTTATTCAATGAATGTAGTCCGCAGACGCCTCTGTCGGGGTGGAAAAGTACGCTTTCCCGTTACCTACAAAGTAACGGGAAGGTGTTATTGAAACTTAGTGTTTAATAATATATTATTAATGTAATTTTTAAGTAGTTATGAAGAAAAAATTTATTAGAGTGATGTTTTTCGGAGCATTAGCGCTTTCAACTGTCACCTACGTAGGCTGTAAGGACTACGATGATGACATAGACAATCTGCAAACTCAGATTGACGCAAACAAAGCTAGTATCGAAAGTTTGCAGAAGTTTGTTGATAATGGTAAGTGGGTTAAAAATGTAGAACCTATTGCAGGGGGATTCAAGATTACATTTAACGATGACAAATCTTATGAAATTGTAAATGGTGCCAAAGGTGACAAGGGAGATAAAGGGGATACAGGTGCTCCGGGTGTAGCAGGTACTCCGGGCGCAGCAGGTGCTGATGGTGCTCCGGGCTCAAAGGTTACTATTGATCCGGAAACAGGAGAATGGTTGATCGATGAAAAACCAACTGGCTGGTTTGCAAAAGTTGAAAATGGTAAAGACGGTGAACCAGGAAAAGACGGCGAAGACGGTAAGGATGGTGAAGACGGTAAAGATGGACAATCACCTTACATCGGAGAAGACGGATACTGGTATTTCTGGGATGCAACAGTAGGCAAACTTGTACAGGGAGATTACGCACAGACAAGTGTATATATCGTAAAAGGAACAGACCGTCCGAACTGGGTACTTCATGTAGGATCTCAAAACGCTGACGGTTCATATACTGATCAAACTGTTATTTTGCCATCTGCTGACAAGATTTCAAGTATGAAGGTGATAACAATCACAAACAATAAGATTGAAGTTCCTTCTACTGCCGTTGATATTAATATGTATTACGGACGTGCTAAAAAAGATTTCGAATTTAACGGAGTGAAATATACTGCAGGCGATTTACTGACTTCAAAAAGTGCTTTTGTCACTGCATTAATCAATCCTGTTGATCTTGAACTTGGTGCATATACTATTGGGCTGACAGATTCTAAAGGTAATACTAACTACAAGATTTCAAATGTAGCTAATAATATGAGCAAGGAGCCGTTATCACGTGCAGCCGACAAAGAACCGACAGCTAATAAAGGTGTATTTGATTTGAGCATTGCTGTTGCTGATGGTGTAGCTTACAGTGATCTTGAAGGTAGTAACGAGTATGCGTATGCTTTATCTACAAAAGATGCTTTTGGTAAAGAAATTCTTTCTGATTATGCAATAAAGGTAAAAGCTAGCAGTGCTGCACAGACTTGTAATCCCTTTAGTGTAGAAGCAATGTATCGTACAAAACATAACTTAGATGAACTTGTAGGAGACAAGATGAATAATGCTGTAGATTTCTATTATGCTATCGAAGGTGCTAATAGAGGTACTGCTGAATTGATGGGTGTAGAGTTTGACGCTGCTGCCAGAACTATTTATGCAGATAAAGAAGGTAACTTGGTAGTGACTGTTCATTATCTGAAAAATGATGGCTCAGAAGCAACTGCTGATATGACTATCTCATTTAAAAATATTGTACTTAACTTCACTGTTGCTGATATGGCCTGGACTATCACTCCGGATGCTAAAAAACAATGGGTTGCTTCTGATGTAACAAATATGAAAGATTTGTTCAGACAAGGACATTACAATATTGCGCTTGATACGAAAGAAGGAATAGCCTATACTAGTGGCAAGATTCGTGTTAACGGAAAAGATTTTGAATATGAAGATGGTAGTGTGACATTCGAATTAGTAGCAACTGACATTGATGGTGAAAAGATTCCATTTGTTAGTGAAGCTACCTATAAAGATGGTATTAAGTTCTATGTAGTAGCTAAATTTGATCCTGAAAATGTCGCTGCAACATCTCACAATGTTAAGTTGAACATTATTGATAAGAATGATGCTGATAAGGTAGTGTATTCTGCTGATTTTAAGGTAGTTGTTAAACAAGACAATGATGCAATCTTTAAGTTTGAACCATTAGATGCATACTTTGATAAAGCTAAGGCTAATGCTACAGCGTTTGGTGAATTGAATGCTAGTGGTGATAAGATTTTGTATAACTTGAATAAACTATTCAGTGTATCTGCAGATGCTCAGTATATCACATTTGAAGAAACAGTACCTACATTCAATGGTGTGAAAGCTGCTGCATGGCTGACTGGTTTAACTGATGCGATAAGTGTAGATCCGATGAAGGATGTTAAAGAAGCTGACGGTGTAGCTGATGAAGATAATGCAGGTGCATACTCTGCACGTAAGTTTGTTTCTACTTATCTTCCGTTTGGTAATGAACGTCTGGCTGCTTATAGCTATCCTTACAGTCTGACTGTTAAATCACCGATTAAAGAAGGTAAACAGAACGGCATTACTAACAAATCTCTGTCTATGGATAAGAAGAGCTTTGATTTCACGATGAATAAAACTGATATTAAGTGGCAAGATGTAAATATGAGTGGTACTACTTATATTGATTGGGCTACTGAAACCAGAGTTGAGAAATATACTGTAGCATTAAGTGAAGTAGCTGCCGGATACGTAACAATTCAAGTAGGAACAGGTACTTTGCACGAAGGTACCGACCCGGTTGAAATTAATCAAGGTGATAAGATTACAGTTGCTCTGAAAACTAGTGTAACTGATATCCAAAATGACGTGGCAGGAACTGATAGTTATGTTACTATATCTGTTAAGGATAAATGGGGTGCAACAACTCAATGTAAAGTTAACGCTCCACTTAAGAAGAGACAGTAACTCAAAAACAAATAATAAGGTCATTTGGGTGAAAGCTCGGACTTAATTAATAACTCTAATCTGAGAGCATCCCTTTTTATTTTGTAGGGATGCTCTCTCTTTAAAAAGAAAAGAGGTGAGTATGAATAGAAAGAATTTGTGGATAACTGTATTCGTCTTAATATTGGGTGGAACGATGGCATCTGCACAAGAACGGCAAATCAAAGAAGAAGGAAAGACTACATTTAAACCTCATTGGTTTATGCAAGTTCAAGATGGCGTAGCTCATACAGTTGGCGAAGCCAAATTTGCCGATCTTATATCTCCGGCTGCTGCAATCAACCTGGGCTACCAGTTTGCTCCTGCATGGCGGGCACGAATAGGTGCCAGCGGATGGCAGGCAAAAGGAAGATGGGTTTCTCCACGACAAGATTATCAGTTTAAATACTTGCAAGGTAATGTGGATATCGTATCTGACCTTAGCACACTGTTTTGTGGTTTCATCCCCAAGAGGGTATTCAATGGTTATGCATTTATTGGTGTAGGACTCAACCATGCTTTCGACAATGATGAGGCTATTGCGCTTAACACGAATGGCTACAAGATGGAATACCTTTGGAAAGATCATAAGAATTTTGTAGCAGGACGTCTCGGCTTAGGATGCAACTTACGTCTGAACGACCGTTTGGCTATTAACATCGAAGGCAATGCCAATGTGATGTCTGATAAGTTCAACTCAAAGAAAGCTGGTAATTCCGACTGGCAATTTAACGCTTTGGTAGGTTTGAATATAAAATTTGGTAAAGGCTATACAGAAACCAAACCTGTATACTACGAACCGGAACCTGTTGTAGCAGAGCAACCGAAACCTGCTCCTGTGGTAGAACAACCGCAGCCTAAAAAAGAAGTGGTAACAGTACAGCCTATGAAACAGGATATTTTCTTTGTTTTGAACTCAGCACGTATTCAAGATGATCAAAAATCCAAGATTGATGAGTTAGCAGAATATTTGCAAAAGAATCCATCTGCAAAAGTACAAGTGACCGGCTATGCGGATGTGAATACCGGTAATTCCCGAATCAATAAAACATTGTCTGAAAAGCGAGCTGTTAATGTCGCTGATGCCTTGAAGACTAAAGGAATATCGACCGATAGAATTATTGTAGACTTTAAAGGAGACACTGTTCAGCCATATAAAACACCGAAAGAAAATCGTGTAAGTATTTGTATTGCTGAATAAACAACAGTATAAACAAAATATTGTAAGACGTATAAGAAAAAATGTTGCTTCATTGGAACGAAAGTATCTTTATTAATAAAAGGTATCATTGATACTAAATTCCCGAATGCGACTACTTTGCGGTTATACGCCTCTGTGAAGTGGTTGATAATCGTATTTCTCACTAAGGATTTCCCCACATCCTTAGTTTATTTTAGTGAAAAGAGGAAAGGTCTGCACTTGTGAAAGACCGGACTTTTCGCCAACTCTATTCAAAGGACGTTCCTATTTCCCCTTTTTCCCCGGGAACGTCCTTTTTTTGCATTTTTCTTTTTCCGATGTATTATCTGCAAGGTATTTTGAATCTCAAAAAATAATCAGTCGCAAAGTTTATAGGTTAGGATATAATTCGCTACATTTGTAGAATACCGAATAGAAATAAACTATCAAGCATTGATCTATAAAAATATGAATCAAAAGAACGAAGTTGTAATTTATCAATCTAATGATGGAACAATCAAAGTAGATGTTTTATTTGAAGGTGAAACTGTATGGTTGTCTCAGGCGCAACTATGTATGTTATTTGGCAAATCGAAATCTACTATCAGTGAGCATATAGAAAATATTTTTGAAGAAGGTGAACTGAATGAAGAAGTGGTTGTTCGGAAATTCCGAACAATCACGCAACATGGAGCTTTGGAGGATAAAACACAGAGTCACAAAGTTAACTATTCAAAAAAGAAGAGGCTTAAATTATTATTTTGAGACTCTTCTTTTTTGATTGCTTCTTTCTTGGTTGTTATTTATTACTTTTCTGCAAATGTATTCAGAGAATGTGGTTGCAGAGTAGCACTTAAATAGCGTTTGCCTAGTTTTAATGTCACCTCCTTAGCTTCATCATTAAAGTTTCCGGCTATGACTACTTGTTTTTTCTGTGGAGTCATAACCACCATTACCGGTACTTTTTCTTCTTTGGCTGCCTGGTAAGCAATGATGCGTGATCCCGGAGTTATATAGTGGCTGTAATGTTTCACCGCATAATACTCGGGAGTGTAAGTCGCGGTTCCTGCCTTTGAATCTACATGAATCAAGGCATTTTGTTTCCAGCCCCATCCGCTGAAACCTCCATCATGTAAGATGGCATTCCAGAAAGTATATTCTTCGCAGCCATTGCCCAGATAATGATTCATGAGACCGAAGGTATGTTCGGCAGCTTTCCAGTCAAACGATCCCCATCCGCATTCGCTTTCTGTCTGTACATATTTGTATTGCGGATATTTGGCGCGAAGACGAGGAAGAATCTGTCCGCCTTCCCATTGGAAACCGACGCCTTCTATGGTTTCCGGCATACGTGGATCAGACAATACCTGATCGATCACATCGTAACGGTTGGTATTGATTGTCCCTAAATATAGCTTTATCTCCGGATGTTGTTTCTTTAATGTCGGGCCTAGATATTTCGTATTGAAACGGATGATACCTTCGGCTGTCCAGGCACATCCCGGATAGTTGGTATAACTCCATGATTCATTCTGGAACATGACCATGGATACAGGAATACCTTGTTCCTTATACGCATCAATAAATTTGCAGAAATAGTTTGCGTATGTTTGCAGATAGCGCGGGTCTTGTATGAAGTAATCGTTTACTGCCAGTTGCTGCGGGAAAACTCCTTTTTGTTTTTCTGAGCGATCTTCGTAGAGGGCTACGTCTGACAAAGGAGACATCTGATTCTGATTGCGGTCACTACGTACTGAATAATAGTGATTGATTTTCATCCAGGATGGGGGGGACCAGGGAGACGTCCAGAAAGTCATGTTCGGATTGTACTGCTGGGCGGCTTTGATGAAAGGAATCAGTGTTGTCTTGTCACGGTTGATATTGAAATGCTTCAGCTGAAAGTCACCGGATACTTCATCGCAACTGTACCAGTCGCGGGCATAGTCGTTGGCATTCATCGAAAAACGCCCCATACTGAATTTCAAGTCTCCTTCGGGAGAGAAAAGTTGCCGGAGGATTGTCTCCTGTTGTGCTCTTGGGAGCATATTGAGTGCGTCCCATCCCAGCTCATTGAAACAGGTTCCCCAAGCCTTGAAGATAGTGCCGTCTTCCGAACCGTCTATCTCAAGTATAGGAGTCTGTCCGGTACTTGTCTGTAATTTGATCTTTGACTGTTGCCAAGTGTTTCCTTCCGTACTGCTAATCCATTCGTAGGATTGTGCGTGCATATTGCCCGCAGACAGGGTCAATGCTAACCCGCTCACTAAAGTGGCATTCTTTAATATGTTCCTCATATTTCTATATATTCATTATTGGTTGTTATTAATAAGTTTCTATGGTGATATTGGCTTCCGGTAATCCTTTGGCAGAGACAGTGAGATGAATGTTTCCTGCTTGCATATCGGGCTGGACGATAGCGATCGCCTTTCCTCGGAATGCTTTGGGAGTCAGGGAACGGAAACTTCTCATGTCATCAGCACTTCCGTTTCCGGAAGCTATGACCGAACCTTTCCCACTGGATTTGATTTCCAAAGGAAGGTCACAGTCGGGAATTACTCTTCCGTTTTTGTCGAGAACTTCAATTTTTACGTATGACAGATCATTTTTATCGGCTTTTATCTTAGACCGGTCGGCAGTCAGACGGATACTTGCCGGACTTCCGGTAGTGTTGAGTTCGGCCGAGGCAGTCTCTTTTTTCCCTTTTACGATGCAGGCTTTTAATTGTCCCGGTTCATAGGGGACTTCAAAAGAAGCGGTATAAGTGTCGGGAGTCGTTTCTTGCTCGCCTATCAGACGATTGTTCAGATACAGTCGCACTTTGGGTGAACGACTATAAACGTGTACCGTCATCACTTTGCCTTCCATTCCTTTCCAGTTCCAGCTTAGTAATTCGTTTTTCCATCCCCAGTAGTTGATATCTTCTCTTTTTCCGTCTGCTACAGGCGGTTGAACGGCCAGTGAAATATCCCGTCTGTTCCAAAGTATATCCCGATAGTAAGATTGTGGTTTCTTGTCTCCGCAAAGGTCGATGTCTCCGCACCAGGCGTTGTACCAAGGCCATCCCATAAACTGAGGGCTGTGTTCTCCGGGAGCCAGTTCGAGGGTATGAGCCAGACCTGCTTCACCCAGATAGTCGATAGCCGTCCACACAAAGTCCCCGATCAGATAAGGCTTCTTGTCAATCAGATTCCAGTTTTGTGCTGCTTCTTTGGGGACAGATTCGCTGCCATACATTACCCGTTCGGGAAAGCGTGAATGATCTTTCTCATATTCTTTCCATTGATAGTTATAGCCGGAGACGTCGAGATTACGGAAAGCTCTCTCCGAGTCTTTCTCCCAGCTGAACTGTCTTCTGTCCCAGAATGCGTTGACTGCGGCGGTAGAAGGGCGGGTCGTATCATATTTTTCAATGGTTGCGATGAGTTTCTTGGCAATCACGTCTCCGGTCGGTTCGTCTGCACGTTCGGCAATTTCGTTGCCGATACTCCACATTATAATAGACGGGTGATTTCTATCTCTGCGGATCATGGTTGTCATGTCATGCTCGCTCCATTCATCGAAATACTGGTGATAATCCTGCGGACGTTTTGCCTGTTGCCATTGGTCGAATACTTCATCGATTACAAGCAACCCCAGTCTGTCACATGCCTGTAAGAAGTATTCCGAAGGCAGATTATGGGAACATCTGACTGCATTGAATCCGTTCGCCTTCATCAATTCCACTTTGCGCTCTTCTGCTCTGTCGAAAGCTGCCGCGCCTAACAGACCATTATCGTGATGGAGGCATCCTCCTTTTAGTTTCAACGGTTTCCCATTCAACAGAAATCCTTCCTTTGCGCTGAATTCAATGGTGCGTATACCGAAAGGCACGGTTATTTGATCCGATTCCTGCTGTTCCGACCGAACGGAAATGCGGGCGGTGTATAAATGTGGTGAATCGACCGACCATAATTCCGGCTTTTTGATTTCAAAAGAGAGGGAGAGGGGAGTGCTTCCTTCTCCTGCAATATTCACTTGTTTTGTGGTGGAATAGACATCCTTTCCCTGCGGTGAAAGAATCTGAATCTTCAGATTGCCGACAGCTTCTCTTTTATTGGCATTATGCAGAATGGTGTGAAGATTGACTGTCGCTTTTTTACCTTCTACTTTAGAAGCGTCTACGAAAGTATCCCATTCGTCTAAGTGTACTTTATCCGTTTTGATCAACCATACGTGGCGATAAATTCCCGAGCCTGCATACCAGCGGCTGTTCAGCCCTTCATTAATGACTTTGACAGCAATGATGTTGGGAATGCCGGGGGCATTGCAATATTTATTTATATCAATCTTGAAAGGGATATATCCGTAGGCGTTGAAACATGCTTTTTGTCCGTTTATCCATACTTCTGTCTGATTATATGCACCTTCAAAGTAGATGGAAATGATTTTGCCTGTATCCTCCGGTTGGAGAACGAACTCTTTTCTATACCATCCTTCACCGCCTACAGTTTGTCCCGTGTCCGGGCCGCCTATGCTCATGCGGGAAAAAGGACCGATGGTTATGCCTTCTCTTTGTACGGGGACGGGTTCGACACTCCAGTCATGAGGGAGGTCGAGCACTCTCCATCGGCTGTCGTTGAAGGAAGGTTGTTCGGCGTTTGCAATGCATCCGCGATAGAATTTCCAATGTCGGTTCATGTTTATCTTACGTACCGAAGCGGAAATGCTTGTCGTGAAACTTAACATGAAAAAAGAAATAGCCAGCAAGATGGCTGAGAATCTGAAATGTTTGTCCATAGCTTTTGTCATTCATTTGATATGCGGACAAAGGTAGAGAAGAACATGAAATCAGCAGAACAACAATGTAACAAACTCCTGCAATAAATGTATCAAAATGCTCTCTGATGCATTTGTGGCAGGAGTTTGCAATGAATATACCCGTTAGCTTTGCGAATTTGATTAGTGATATTGGGTAGGAAGTACTCCGAACATTTCTTTAAAACATTTGCTGAAATAACTGGGAGTGGCAAATCCTACTTTTTCCGAGATTTCAACAACAGACAGTTCCGTGTCTGTCAATAACCGGGCTGCTTTCTTCAAACGAATGCTGCGGATGAATTCTGTCGGTTTTTGTCCGGTTATGGATTGCAGTTTACGGTAAAGGTTCATCCGGCTCATACACATGTCATCGCTGAAGAGCTCCACACTGTACTCACTGTTATCCAGATTCTTTTCAACTAATGCCACTGCTTTTTTCAGAAATTCTTCATCTACTTTGGAGGTAGTCAGGTCTTCCGTGTTCACTTCTATTTCTGTCAGAAATATCTGTCTGCGCTTTTGTTGTAATGCCAGCAGATGGTGAATGCGATTGTCCAGAATTTCCATGTTGAAAGGCTTGGTCAGATAGCAGTCGGCTCCTGATTTATATCCTTCCAGCATACTCTCATCACCGGCACGGGCAGTGAGCAGTATGATGAAGATATGAGAGGTCTTGACATTCTGCTTCAGACGATGGCATAGCTCAAATCCATCGATTCCCGGCATCATGACGTCACTTACTACTATATCCACTTCTTTTTTGTTGGCGATAGTTTCTGCCTCTTCTCCATTGGAGGCTTCCCATACCTGATATTTCTGTGACAGTTGCCGGTACATGAATTGGCGGAATTCTTCATTGTCTTCTACGAGAAGAATCGTCTTTCGATTGCCGGATGAGGCTGTTGCCTTGCTTTCACTCTCTTCTTCCAGCAGCAGACGGTCATCTGCCAGATGGGTCGGAAGATAAATGCGAAATTCACTTCCTTTGTATCTTTTGCTGTCCACTTCGATGAATCCATGATGCAGGCTGATATATTCTTTGACGATATGCAATCCGATGCCACTTCCTGCTGTAGCTTGCCTGTTCTCGCTTGCTTCTATCTGATAGTAGCGGTCGAAAATGCGAGGAAGAACTTCTGCCTCTATTCCTTTTCCCGTATCCTCGATTCGGATACATATATACTGAGTCCCGTCTTTGGTTATCGTATCTGCAGAAACGGTTATGCTTCCGCCGGATGGAGTAAATTTAAAAGCATTGTTCAGTAAATTATAGAGGATACGATGCACCTTATCCCGGTCAAAATACATATTGACCCCTTGTCGTGGCAGTAGAATGGCGTATTCGATCTGCTGGCTACTGGCGTAGGTTCTGAATACTTCGCAGGTTGATGAGACGAATTCGTAGATTTCTCCGTTCATGAGATGTAGCTTTTCGCCATTCACTTCTAATTTCCGGAAGTCCAGCAGCTGATTTACCAATTGGAGTAATTCCTGCGCACTACGGTAAATGGAAGATAGCTGCTGTTTCAATTTGCCGTCCTGGATATCAGTTAGCAGGCTGCTCAACGGAGTGATGATCAATGTCAGAGGGGTGCGCAGTTCATGACTGATGTTCGTGAAGAAACGGAATTTCATTTGGGTCAGCTGTTCTTCTATCTGTTCTTGTTGCTTTTTGTGCAGGCGGCTGAAGTAGATCTTTAGCAGTCCTGTTGTTATTAAAGCGATAGAGAGAATGTACAGGGTATATGCCCACCAGGTTTCATACCAGGCGGGGAGGCGGTGTATCTGTAAGCAGGAGGTAGGTTGTGCCCAGCAGCCGTGAATGTCGGTGGCTTTTATTTCCAGCGTGTAGTTGCCTTTCGGAAGTTTGGTAAAGTATGCTGTGTTGATTCCCGGTGGCAAGTGATTCCAGTTTGTATCCCATCCTTTCAGGCGATAGGCATAACTGATTTGTCCGGCATATAAATGTTCAAGGGTCGAGAAGGAAACTTCTACGTTTATATTGTCGGGAGCCAGTTCGATTTGTTGGGTATTTATTCCCATGATTCGTCTGTTTCCATCTATTTTAATAGACGAAATGACTGGCTTTACGTCGTTGGGGGATTGGTCTAACTCTATTGATGGGGTAACAAGGCAAAATGCTCCGATTCCTCCAAGGCAAATGGTGCCGTCTTCTATTTTACGTATGGAAAGGAAGTAATCTACCTGAATAAAACGGTCTGAGTTGTACAAGATTCTGAATGAATGATTCCTTGGATTGTATTCTTTTACGTACTGATCGGCTAGTATCCACAAATGTCCGAAGTTATCCACGGTCATGCTTTTTACCGCATCCCCGTTGGCATTGCATGCGTTGTCTTCTTTGGTTAGTGTTTGTGATTGCGGATGATAGCTATATACATTCCCTTCTAATGTGGCAATCCATATGATACTGTCGGGAGATATGATAATGGAAGAATAGTTTTCACCTTTGTGGATGGTGTGTACTTTTCCGTCCGGAGTAAGGTAGGCGAATTCCAGTGCTTCAGTGATGTAATAGATACCTTTATCGGGAGAAGTCGCTATACCGTTGATCGCTCCTGCATCATTATGTACTCTTTTTATATTTTCGTCCGATATGGAATATTGGTAAATCGCATTTTCTGTTCCGATCCATAAGTTCCCTTGATTGTCTTCATTCAGCACGCGAATCTGGCGGGCATCCGGAAGTTGGATTTCCTGTATGCGTTTCATTTTCATGCCTTCGTGTTGCAGATGCAGCACACTGGCATTTCCACTTGCTGCCCATATTCCTTGTTGTGTCCGGCATTTCTCTATACATTTTATAATATAGTATTTGCCTGTTTCGTCCGGAAAATCCGAAGCGAAAGAAATCTGTTCGGAAGCCGGATGATACAGCGATAGTCCTGTTCTTCCCTGCCATATCCAGAAATAGTCTTCCTCCCGAATCGTCCTGTCTGCCATGACCGGATAGCCGGTGATGGTGGACATGGCAGGAGTAGGGTAGCGTTTTATTTTATTGGAATCGAATGAGAGTATGAATGAATGGGGAGAATATCCCGGTACCCATACATTACCGGAGCGGTCTTCTATGATTCGGTCTAATATCTTTTTTCCTTTTGGGAGGAATGTTTCGGTAGAGACCGGGTGAAGTTTATTATCGATAATCTGGTAAGCATACAGATCATTCATGGCCGAAACCCACAGCACTCCTTGTCTGCTGTCTTTCAGCAGTCCCAGTATCTGGCTTTTATGAGGGGTGGGTTCATTGCCTTCTAACGTGGCCGGCTGTAAGGTGCAATTGTCCGTATCCGCCTGTGTATCAGAAGAAGGGACAAATTGCACGATTCCTTTTCCCCAAGTGGCTATCCAGTAACAGTTATTCTGTCTGTCTTCTGTCATTTGTGTAGGTGATGCACCACAGGTCCATGGGTGAGGTAGGAAGCTATCTGTGGAGGGATTATATTCTAAAAGACCTCCTCCCCATTGCATTACCCAAAGGGTATGTTTACTGTCCTCATAAAAGTCAGAAACGTTTTGTCTGTGGCCTTTCCATTGAGACGGATAGCTGCCGAGTAATTTGCCGTCGTTGGAGTAATGATAGATTATTCCTTCTGCCGATACCCAGACTGTACCGTCATGAATGGCCCGAATTGCATGGATCGTCTGTTTCCGGAGTTCTTCGTTCGTTATCTCCGTTATCGAATAATTCGTTTTATCCAGTTTATATAAACCTCGTTTGGTCCCGAACCAGATATGATGATTTTTATCCTCTGTCAGACAAGTGATGTCGTTGCTTGATAATAAGTTGGGCGTATTCAGATCGGAACGGAAAACATCAATCTGATAACCGTTGTCACGACATACCCCTCCTCCTTCTGTTGCGTACCACATATAGCCTTCGCTATCTTGGAGTATATGATGGATATGCGCTACCGGTAACAGCTTCTGGGTAGGCAGTTCGGTTACGACTACTTGCTGGGCTGGAGCAAATAGAGTCATCAGTAAATTGACAAAAAGGGTTATATAATATTTCACAGGCATGTCTTTCATTTTATTGTAGAAGTCCGGATATATTTTCCTTGGCAAAGATAACTTTTTTACCTGTGTCATGTGCTTATCTGTGATAGATATTGCAGAACATTATCCCGATACACTTGCTACAAATCGTTCAAGAATGAATCATAAACAGTGCAATGATGTATTTGTACGCTTGTTTTTCCGATTTTATTTATACTTTTGAAAGATAAAGATAATCGTGCACAAACCACTAAATAAATTTTATGAAAAACATAATTTGCTTTTTTATCATCTTACTTCCATTACTGGTATGGGGGAAAAATATAGAAGTAAAACGAGTTGGCCTTAGACAAGGACTATCGAACAATTTTATAGAAGGAATTACTCAGGATTCCAGAGGCTTTTTATGGTTTGCCACTGAAGAAGGGTTATCTAAACTGGAAGGTAATAAGTTTAAAGTCTTTCTGAAAGATGATGAACATCCCGAAAAGAGTATTAATGCTAATGAGCTTAATTGTGTTTATGCTGACCGGAATGATCCCCTTATCTGGATCGGTACCCAACGGGAAGGACTGTGCAGCTATAATTATCTGACTGATGAATTTACTTCTTATCGCAATGATCCGGGGAATCCGAACAGTCTTATAACGAATGATATCACTTCTATTATACAGGCTCAGGATGGAAATTTGTGGTTGAGTACTTATCATCGGGGAATAGAATATTTTGATAAGAAGAGCGGGCAATTTAGTCATTACAATTCTCAAACGGTGGAAGGCATGCCCGATAATATATGGACTATAATTAATGGGCTGAATGGTGAACTTTATATTGGGCATTGTAGTCAGGGGTTTAGCATCTTGTCTCCGCATAACAAGCGGATTCGAAACTTCAGACATAAGGAAGATGACAAGCATAGTCTTCCCGGCAATGAAGTCGTTAGTCTATTTATGGATAGCAATGACAACCTGTGGATAGGAACCGATATGGGGTTAGCATTGTATAATCCGGAAGCTGATAATTTTATTAATTTCAAAGATATTCCTGGTGTCCCTGCATCTGTTTGTAGTAGATACATTTATGGTATAACACAGTTGGGAGATAATTTATGGTTCGGAACAGAGAATGACGGTGCTTATTATTTCAATATAAAACAACGCGCGTTTATGAGTTCTGCACCTTTAGTGTTCAATCATCTGTCACACGGAGATGGAAGTGACCAATTGTCGGATTCCAATGTACGGTGTATTTATTCGGACTCCTACAATAACTTATGGCTTGGGACGTGGGGAGCCGGCATCAACTTCATTAGTTACAATAAACCATTGTTTAATGTATGGGCTTACGCTCCTAATCAACAGATATATAACTGTCTCAATGCACGTACTGTCAGCGGTATTTGTGCCGATTCATCCGATGGGATATGGGTGGGTACTGAAGGTGGCGGAGTGAATTATTTTAATAAAGAAAAGCGTGTCAGCATCTTCAGCAAAGAATCCGGTGATCTTCAGGATGATCGTGTACTGTCCACTTTTAAAGATTCTCAAGGGACTCTTTGGGTAGGCCTTTATCAAGGAGCTTTACATTATAAAACGCAAAAAGATAAAAAGTTTCATGTGTTTCATTTAGAGGAAGGTAGTGCTTTAGATATACGGACTATCTATGAAGATCATCAGAAGCAGTTGTGGATAGGCAGTCATGCCGGAGTTTATGTGATTGATTTGGTGACCCATACTCAATTAAAGTATTACAATACTGACAATGTCAAGCTTCCCGAACCTTACATACGTGCCCTTTGTCAGGATAAAAACCAAAGAATGTGGATAGGGACTTTCGGTAGAGGAATTGCTATTTTCTCTTCGGATATGGAATTACTTGAAAGTTTGAATAATTGGACAGGTTTCTGTTCCAATCGTATTGAACATATTTTTAGAGATTCTGACAATCGGATGTGGGTGGCTACTAGTGCAGGAGCAGTACTGTTTGAAACGGATGACTTATCTAAATATAAAATATTCGGACGCAAAAACGGATTGGCAAATAATCATATTCAAGCTATAACCGAAGATAATAACGGTAATATATGGCTAAGTACCAATTCGAGCATCAGTACGATTTCTAAGGATCTGAAGAAAATTAGTAATTACTCTTACGCCGATGGAACTCCTTTGGCGGAATTTATTTCCGGTTCCGTGACGAAGGATTCGCAAGGAAATATTTATTTTGGTTCTAATGACGGAGTTTGTTATTTCGACCCTTCATACGTTACGCAAGAATATCCGGTTCCTTCTGTCATCTTTACGGGACTAAAGATTGAAAACAATCTTTCTATGGAGCATACGGAGCTTCCACTTTTTAATGGGGAGAAAATTTATATCAGTTATCAACAGAATACTTTTAGCATTTCATTCAACATACAGGATTATTCTTTAAATGGAAGGGTGGAATACGCATATCGCCTGAAAGGCATGAATGATATGTGGTATACATTGGGAAGTGAGGATAAAGTAACGTTTCGTAATTTGCCTCATGGAGATTATGAACTTCAGGTGAGGGCACGTTTACATAATCAGGAATGGGCATCGGAAGTTTCCACTTTATTATTTACCGTCTACCCTCCTTTTTGGAAATCAGGATGGGCTATACTATTCTATATCCTATTGTTGAGTGGAATTGTTGTTTATCAATTTCGGTCTTACAAGCGGAAGATGGAGTGGAAAAGCAACTACAAAATAGAAAAGCAGAGCCGTGCCAAAGAACAGCAGATCAATGATGAACGTCTACGCTTCTTTACGAACATCACGCATGAACTTCGTACTCCGCTTACTCTTATTTTAGGACCTCTTGAAGACTTGAAGAAAGATACTGCGTTATCGAAACCTCATGCTCAAAAGGTTTCGATTATTTATCAAAGTGCAGTAAGGTTACTGAAACTCATTAATCAAATACTAGAATTCCGTAAAACGGAGACTCAGAACAAGAAGCTTTTGATATCAAGAGCCAATTTGTCGGTATTTGTTTATGAAGTAGCATTAAAGTATCAGGAATTAAATCAGAATCCTGCTATTAATTTCCAGATTGATATAAAAGAAAAAGACCTTTTTCTTTATTTTGATAAGGAGGTAATCACTATGATTTTGGATAATTTGCTATCAAATGCCATTAAATATACTCCGGAAGGAGTCATAACGCTTTCTCTTGAAAAAGAATCGGATGAATATACGGCTATTCGTATCACAGATACCGGCTACGGAATATCCGAAGATGCGATCCCTCATGTTTTTGAACGATATTATCAGGAGGGGAGCGATTATCAGGCTTCCGGTACAGGAATCGGGCTTTCGCTAGTGAAGAATTTGGTTGAATTGCACGGAGGAGATATCCGTGTAGAATCAACTTTGGGAGAGGGAAGTTGTTTTATCTTGACATTGCCTACTCATTATACTTATCCGGGGGTACCCCATACGCAAGAAGAAACAGAAATAAAGGCAGTGGAAAATGCGGATGAACTGGTTCGGAACGAAACTTCAAAAACAGAAAATAAACAAGTACTTCTGGTTGTTGAAGATAATATTGATATTCGGAATTACATCGCTTCTTCTTTTAGTGAAGAATTTAAAGTTATCATAGCGGAGAATGGAGAGATTGGCATGGAAAAGGCATTTCAATATACACCGGATATTATCATAAGTGATATTATGATGCCGGTAAAAAATGGTATTGAATTATGCAGGACATTAAAACAAGATATCCGTACGAGTCATATTCCTGTTATTCTGTTGACAGCGAAAGATACTTTGGAAGATAAGGAAGAAGGATATGAGGCTGGTGCGGATTCGTATCTTACTAAGCCGTTCTCAGCCAGTCTGCTTCATAGTCGGATTCGCAATCTTCTTGAACTTCGTAGCAAATTGGCCAATAAAATAGGTTCGGTAAATTGGTCGGATAAAAAGGAGCAGGTCATAGAATCACTCAATCAGATAGATAATGAGTTTATTGAAAAGGTAACGGCACTGATAGAAGAAGATATTTCATCAGACAAAATAGATACTAACTACATTGCCGACCATCTGTGTATGAGTATATCCACTCTTTACCGGAAAATGAAGGCTTTGACTAATCTTTCTACAAATGAATTCATCCGCAAAGTGAAAATGAAGAATGCCGAACGAATGTTGTTGGAGCAGAAATATACTATTTCTGAAATTTCTTATAAAGTTGGAATTAATACGGTATCTTATTTTCGCCAGTGTTTTTTGAAAGAGTATGGTTTGAGTCCTACTCAGTATTTGAAAAAGGTGAAAGGAGTTACTATAAAGGACGAGGAAGAATAAATAAGCAAATTACTTAATAAATGTTTTCTTTTTCTTTGATTGAATGGCTATGAATATCTTCGAAATAGTCTATAAATCAATCACTGGTTGGCTGCATTTTTATAGTCAACATGATTTATAATATGCTCTGGAATATTTTGTAGGCTCTCCTGACGTTTTTGTAACCTATCTTTGAACGGTTTGTACTCTACTTTAGTGTATAAAAAACACTCTTATTGACTTTAATATACTTTATCTTTGCAAATGTGAAAACCTTAGTACTTACTTTAAATTTAATAAATATGAAAAACCAGGTTAATCTTTTATCTATTTTCTTTTTGGAATCTTATTCTAGTATAATTCGTGCTTCACCATAGATATAATTATGGTAATATCTGCTTGAGTGATAATCTTCTTAATTCCATAATACTTTAAACTTTAAATTCAATTATGAAAGGTACAAAAAGCAAAATTCATGTCAGTCTTTTGAGACTTTTTGTGTTACTTTTTATGGCTTCATTCGTTGCACTAACTTCTTGTAGCGACGATAATAAGGCTAAAGAGTATGATCCTAATCTTCCTGTGGCAATTAGTGAAATATATCCGGAGACAGGAGGGTATTTTGAGACAGTGATCCTACGGGGAGAAAACTTTGGTAGTGATCATACAAAGATTCGTGTTTTTTTTAATGAGAAAGAGGCGATTGTAGTTGGTGCATCCGGTGATCGGGTATTATTACATGTGCCTAAGTTACCTGGCGATGATTGCAAGATTAAAATGCTGATGGGAGACAATACCAAAGATACCATTTTTGCTAATAAACATTTTGCTTATGTGAAAGATTATCAGTTACAGTACGTTGCTGGACAGCCGGGGAGCAATACTGCTTGGTTCGATGAAGGTAACTTACAGGAAACTGTTTTTGGTAATGCTATTCAATATATCACTTGCGATCCAAGAGGAATTATCTATTTGGTACATAAAGCTGGTGATTGTCAAGGGCCTTTAGTATATATAAATGAACCGGAACACTTTACTAAATTTTTGACTTGTGCTGGTGATGCAGGTAATCCGGTAGGACCGTTTTATGATAAAGTAACGGATATGGTTTATTGTATGGGGCAAAGTGAGAAGGGATATTATTTTGAAATTGATCCTAATGATGCTTTTACTGTAGTGAAACGTAAATTGATCGCTCCGAGTGAAGAATATAAGAAAAGGGGATATAAGGGTTTCGAAACGGTAGCGGCAAATATAGGGTTGAGATGGGGTGGTTCCTTGGTTCGCTCAGGAGAGTATCTCTATTGTCGTACCTATGAAGGTTGTTTATTTCGGTTTAAGCCGACGGATAGAGTATATGATGTTGTTGTGGAAAGATTGGAATATAATAAGCAGAATGGGTCGGCAGATACTCATTTGGCTATTGATCCAGATGATCCGAATAAGATATACTGTTCGTTGGCAGGGCTTCATCGAATTACTATGATTGATTTAACGAAAGATCCCAGTGATCCGGACTTTGAAACTCTTGTTTGCGGGCAAAAGGGTACGGGAGGTTTTGAAGAAGGAAATGTGTCGGAAGCAAAGATGAATGGACCTGAACAGTTCGTTGTAATGAGTGATCCTGAGACAGGAAATAAAGTTCTTTATATTTGCGATCGCTACAATCAGTGTGTCAGAAAGTTTGATACAGTGACAAAGATAATGACTACTGTTGCTGGGACTCCGGAAAAGTGGGGATATCAGTTGGGTAATCCGACTAAATCCAAGATGGATCAACCGATTGGTATTTGTATTTCTCCAGAAAATGATATCTATATTACTACGGCAGTAAACAGAGTTCTTTTAAAGTTAGCATTCTTATAATCAAAAGACTATTAAAACATGAAAATTAATACAATAGTAAAATTATGCTTGTTGAGTATCTTCTGTCTGATGTCAATAGGATTATATGCGCAGGAGAAGACGGTGGCAGGTAAAGTTTTGGATGAGCTGGGAGAACCGGTTCCGGGAGTGAGTGTGTATATACAAAATCAAGCAGGGAAGGGGACAACGACGGATATAGATGGTCTGTTCAAAATTAAGACGCATCTTGGAGATAAATTGCAATTTAGTTTTGTGGGGTATGTTAAACAAACCTTGTTGGTAACAGATAAGACGGTTAGTGCCGTGATAAATTTGGTTCCGGATACACAGTCATTAGGAGAGGTTGTGGTAGAAGCTTATGGAAACAAAACCCGTAAGATTACTATGACTGGTGCGGTAACCTCAGTAGATGTTGCGACATTACAAACTCCGGCAACGAATTTGGCGAATATGTTAGGAGGACGTGTAGCAGGTATTATTTCTACTATGAGCAGTGGTGAACCGGGCAAGAATATCTCTGAATTTTGGGTACGTGGCATCGGGACTTTCGGAGCAAGTTCTTCCGCATTAGTTCTTATTGATGGATTGGAAGGAAGCCTGAATGATGTCGATCCTGCTGATGTGGAGAGTTTCTCAGTTTTGAAAGATGCATCTTCTACTGCTATGTATGGTGTGCGTGGAGCGAATGGGGTTGTATTGGTTACTACTAAACGCGGTAAGGATGAGAAATTACGTTTCACGGCACGTGCCAATGCGAAACTTTCATGGTTGAAACGTCTACCTGAATATTGTCAGTCTTATGACTATGCAAAGTTGGTAAATGAAGCAATGGTTGTTAGAGGGGATAAGCCTAAATATTCAGATAAAGAACTTGAAATAATGCAAAATGGACTTGATCCAGATTTGTATCCGAATGTAAACTGGCAAGATGAAATTCTAAATGATGCTTCTTGGCAACAAACCTATTTTGTTAGTGCTCAGGGGGGGGGGAGTATTGCACGTTACTATTTAAGTTTGAACTACTCGAACGAATCATCTGCTTACAAGCAGGATAAATCCAGTAAATACTTTAAAGATGTTTCATACAACACAATGGGGATTCGTTCCAACATTGATATCAATCTGACTAAATCAACTGTTTTGTATTTTGGTATGAACATCAATAAGACTTTTAATAATTTGCCAGGTAGTTTTGATACCAATCAACTTTGGTCTACGATTAACATGCTGACTCCACTAACGATGCCTGTGAAATACTCTAATGGAATGCTTCCCTCTAAAAAGGGAGTTGATTTAATGTCGCCCTATGTGCGCCTGAATCATACAGGTATGAAGAAGGCTGAATTTACGACAGGAACTTATACATTGAGTTTAAACCAAGATTTGAGTATGATTACTTCTGGTTTGAATTTTAATGTACAGGGAGCTTTTACTAATCAAGAGTGGTTTGACGAAACACGTTATATACAACCGGAAATGTGGTATTATGACTCTCGTGATTCAAAAGGAAATCTATCAGGAACACGTCAGACCTATCGTGAAACGGCAAAATATGATAAGTGGCAAGATCAATTTCGTAAATATTTTCTGCAGGCTACTATTAATTGGAGAAGACAAATAGGGAATGCTCACAATCTCTTTGCTTTGGTACATTATGAAATGAGCGATCAGAAAAGAGTAAAAGATGCTGCGGATAGCATGTCCGCTATTCCTGTTCGTTATCAGGGTATTTCATCTAAAGTGAGTTATAATTTTAAAGAAATCTATTTGCTGGATGCAAACTTTGGTTATACAGGCTCTGAGAATTTTCAGCCGGGACGTCAGTTTGGCTTTTTTCCTTCCGTTTCAGGAGGATGGGTTCCCAGTAATTATGAATGGACTAAAAACAAATTACCATGGTTAAACTATTTCAAAATACGTGCTTCGTATGGTCTGGTTGGTAACGATCGAATTTCAGATAAACGTTTTCCTTATTTGACAACTATCGGACATGACGCCGGAAGACATTCCGCATGGGGATATATTCATGGGTCTATTTGGGAAAATGTGATTGGTGCCGACAATTTAGAGTGGGAAAAAGCTAAAAAGTTTGATATAGGTGTAGAAGGTTCTTTGTTTAAAAATTTTGATTTTGTAGTCGATTACTTTCGTGATACTCGTGACGGTATTTTCCAGGAACGTAAACAAGTGCCTGATTTTGTGGGATTAGTCAATATGCCTTATGGTAATGTGGGAAGTATGGTGAGCTGGGGAGCAGATGGTAATTTTACCTATACTCAAAAATTCAGTAAGGATATGGATTTGACCGTTCGTGGTAACTTTACCTATTCCACCAATAAAGTGAAATATTTCGAAGAGGCGGATACTAAATATCCATATACATCTACATCTAACAGACCGTTAAACTATACGAAAGGGTATGTTGCATTGGGATTATTCAGAAATCAGGAGGAAATAGATAATAGTCCGATACAGACGTTTGGAGAATATATGCCCGGTGATATTAAATACAAAGATATCAATGGCGACGGAGTGATTGATACTGATGACCAGGTACCTTTGAGTTATTCTGATTTTCCTCGTTTTATGTATGGTTTTGGTGGTGAATTTAGGTGGAAGAATCTCACGTTGGGCATTCTTTTTAAGGGTATAGGTAATTCGGATTACTATCGCGTATGGACAGGTGGTAAAGATAATGCAGGAATGGTCCCTTTTCATGACGGGGAAACGGGAAATATTCTTACAATTGTTGCTAACCCCCAAAATCGATGGATTCCGGCAGATTATAATGATCCCAGCATTCCTGCTGAATTACGTGAAAATCCAAATGCGATGTTCCCACGTTTGAGCTATGGTTATAACGCAAACAATGGACAGACTTCTAATTTTTGGAAAGGAAATCGCAGATATTTGCGCTTAGAAGAAGTTAGTCTATACTATAATTTGGCTCCGGCGGTTATGAAAAGATGGGGAATAAATAGTATAGATTTAGGATTGGTAGCGAATAATCTCTGTACATGGGACAATGTGAACCTATTTGATCCAGAACAGGCAGGTGCTAACGGACGAGCTTATCCGATTCCGGGTACTATCACATTACAGGCAACTGTTCATTTTTAATATAGAATTTAATATTATAGTTGATTATGAAAAAGAAAAAAACATATCATTCCATGCGTAACCTGATGTTGGTTTTGTGTTTGGCTATGTCAGGAATATTCACATCTTGTAATTTTCTGAGAGTCGATGACTATTTTGACGATACGATGAAATTTGACTCTATTTTTGTGAACTACAACAATCTAGTACAATATATGTGGGGAATTACTGATATGATGCCGGATGAGAGCAGGCTGTTCGTAGACCCTTATGGTCCCAGTTCTCTTGCTAGTGATGAGGCTTTTACCGGATTCGATCCTAATTCACGTGGCTTTCGTGGTTTGCAGTATGTATTGGGACAAATTAATGCGGATAATATCGGTGGAACTAGTTTAAATGTTTGGGGTACAATGTATAAAATCATTCGCAAATGTAATTATATTCTTGCCCGTAAAAATGAAGCAGGGTTAACTGTGTTACAAGATGATGAGATTACAGGATATACTCACATGCTTCGAGGATATGCCTATTATCATCTGATCAGATTTTATGGACCTTGCATTATATTAGGCGATGATATATTGCCTAATAATGAGTTGCCTGAAGCTTATAATTTTTCTCGTTCTACTTTTGATGAGTGTGTAGATTATTGTTGTGAAGAACTGGAATTGGCTGCCAAGTATATTCCTGCGGATATTTCTTCGACTTATTATGGACGTCCCGGACGTGGAGCTGCTTTTTCTTTGATTGCACGTCTTCGTCTGTTACAGGCTAGCCCGCTTTATAATGGCGGACAGGCTGCTCGTACCACGTTTGGTAATTGGAAACGTTCGGTGGACGGAGCATATTATGTTAGTCAACAATATGACGAACGACGTTGGGCGGTCGCTGCGGCTGCATTCAAGCGTGTGATTGATATGAATAAGTACGAACTTCATACGGTTCCACAGGATGATAGCCAGCCTCAGCGTCCATTCGATGCGATTAATGTACCGATGGAAGCTTTTCCGAATGGAGTTGGAGGTATTGATTGTTATCGTTCTTATAGTGAAATGTTCACAGGTGAGACAATTGGCTCTAAAAATAAAGAATTTATCTGGGGGAGGTTATGTGATGTAAACGATATGAAAGATAATATGTTTTTGGTTTTTCCGACTACTGCCGTAATGGGAGGGGCGAATGGTCTGTGCGTAACCCAAAAACTGGTAGATGCCTATTATATGGTAGACGGTCGTGATAAAAATAATGCTAGTGAGAAGTATCCTTATAATATAGCTCAGGGGACAGTGAAAGATGAGAATTTCTCAACAAGTGTAGAGACGTTTTCGGGTTATAAAATTCCGGTTGGAGTTTATGGGATGTACTTGAATCGTGAAAACCGTTTTTATGCGACTGTTGGATATTCCGGTAGATACTGGTCGGTAAATTCGAATACACAGTCAGAGTATGGTCCCTATAATGTTTGGTATGAGGAGAGAAGTACTTCGGGGCAAGATTTGTATTCAGGAAAGTATGCTGCAAAAAATGTAACAGTCGATTATCCGGCTACAGGATATGTTTTGACAAAGTATATTCATCCTGATGATGCTTTGACAGGGAACGGAGCAAGTATTAATACCAAATACTATGCAATTATCCGTTATGCTGAGATTTTGTTGGGATATGCTGAAGCAATGAATCATCTGAATAGTAGCTATACTGTGGAATTGCCCTCTATTAATGGGGGAAATCAACCGATGGAAACATACACTCTTGCTGCTCGTGATAAAGCTGAAATTTCTAAATATTTCAATCAGATACGCTATCGTGTAGGACTTCCGGGATTGTCAGAAGAAGATATGGTGGATGAAACAATATTGGATAAGATCATCCAACGGGAATATATGATTGAGTTTGCTTGTGAGAATCATCGCTATTGGGATGTACGTCGTTGGGGAATCTACGAAGAGACAGAAAAATCGGGTATCTATGGCATGCATTTGGGGGAAGATAAATATGGTTATTATCAAACTCCGATACCGGTTGATCAAGTAAATAACCGTAAGCGAGTAATTGACAGAAAGATGATCTTGCTACCTTTGCCCAAGGTTGAAGTGCGACGTGTAGAAAATCTGGATCAGAATCCGGGATGGGAAAGTTAATGAATTCTGTATTTAAATAATAAAAAAAATGAAATTAAATACTATAACTAAAGTAGTTTTTGTGGCTGTTCTTGCTGCCGGAATGTATTCTTGCCAGAATGGAGATGAGTTTTTTGCAGTGGAACGTTATGAAAAGATGATTTATATCATCAGTGATAAAAGTAATAATATTTTCGATGCTGAATATGAACTGACAGGCGAGGATATATCGATGAAGACTCTTCCGCTTGCGGTGAGCGGGAGCAATCCAATTGACTCCGATGTACACGTTATGTTGGAACATGATCCGGAGATATTAGATAATTATAATATGAGGATTTATCTGGATGATAAAAGTCGATATGCTCGGGAATTGGATGCTTTCAGTTACATATTACCTACTTATTCGGTGGAAATCAAGGCAGGCGATGATCCTGCTTATGAGGTAGGCAAGTTGCCAGTACAAATAAAAGAGGAAGTGTTGAATAGGCTAAATGTGGATTCTACTTATTTTATCTCTTTTCGTATAAAGGACGCAGAGCCATATCCGGTCAATGAAGCGAAGAAAAATGTATTGTTTCGTGTCTTAAAAAAGAATGCGTATGCTTCTCAAAAAAAAGATACTTATTATACTACAGAGGGATATGTTAACGGAGGGTATTTCAGTACTTCAAAGAGGGTAATGCCGTTGGCACATAATTCCATTCGTGCTTATGTAGGTTCAGAGGTTTACTCAAACGAGGACATAGAGCAGGTGATTCTGAAAAAGGCAATGAAAATAACGGTCGGAGCAGATAATAAATTGGTGTTGGCACCTTTCAAGGAAGAGGGTGGGTTGAAACTGGAGATGTTGGTTGCAAGTACCGATCCTGCTGACGAAACGTATCCCTATAAGAATGAATATAGTCCGGAAAAGAAACGTTTCTATCTATATTACAGATATGATATCGGAAATGGTTGGGTGGAATCACGCGAGATGATGACTTCGGAAGAAGTACTGGAAGATGATAAGGATTGAAAATGAACAGGTTATTGGTTAGTTCATATATGTTGTTGTTTACCCTCCTGCTGTTCTTTTCGTGCGGGAGGGGGCAACATCCCTCTTTACCTTCTTTGCAGAGACAGGTGATCTGCCGGGCAGAACAATACATGGATAATTTACAGTTGGCTACTTGTATGGATTCTGCTTATTGGATAGGCATCTGTTGGAACTTATATCAATTATCCAGTGACTCTGTTTTCCGCTTGGAAGCGGAAAAGTATATGGAGCCATTGTCTTTATCTGAAAACAGTGGCTTTCATGCCGAGGTGGCTTATCGCTCATATCTGGCTTTCGGAAAAGGATTTGATGCGACGAGGATTCGTCGCTATAAACATGAAGTATGGGATATTGGAAGTTATCTGTTAGCTGATACTGTTTGTATAAATGCATCTACTGTAGAGGTCTTGCTTTGGGCAACGGCACACGAAGGATGTCATTGTTTTAAGGATGCTGCAGAGCAATGGGGAAAACGTCAGATAGATTCGGATTCTTTATCAGTAGATATACTTCAAGGTTTAGGAATATTATATTTATATACTGGAGATATTGTCTATATGAATGCTTTAGAACAAATGAAACAAACTTGTGTGTTGAATAATGAAATTGATAGTTTACGTCTTGCATCCGTTTATTGCCGTATTGATGGACTATCATCAGAAAATGGATGCTGTGATGAAACTGATAATGCGGTACGAAATTATTCATTGGATAAATCGTCATCTTTGCCGAGGTTATTCTATTTGACGGAGATTCTGTTGAAATAAAAAGAAGAAAATGTTGATTGATTCCTATCCTGAGAATGGATATTTGGTCTCTAAAATTCCGAATGTAGTAGCTTTTAGGACCACCATGAAAGTGAGCAATGTAAAGTAGATAGTCCAGTTATACGTATCTCAATGTGAATGGAGAGACAGTCCTTTCATACAGAGAAGTATGCAGTGCAAATATACTCATGATAAAATTTGGTCCTGATATAAAAGCGTGGATCGCATCTCTCCATGTCTTTTTATTGTAAAGCACGGATACGTACTTCTATTTCTTTTTCGTTTTTTAATCCGTCCTTCACTTCATTGATATTCGTATCTCCGTAATGGTACGGATACAAAATATGTGGTTGAATGGTTTTTGCAGATTGTATAGCTTGTTCCGGTGTCATCGTATACGGTTGGTTGACAGGCAGGAAGGCTATATCGATATTCTTTATTTGTTTCATTTCCGGGATATCTTCCGTGTCTCCGGCAATGTAAATCCGGGTGCCGCCCACAGTGAGGATATATCCGTTGTCACGTCCCTTGGGATGGAATTTATCTCTACCGGGAGTTGTATTATAGGCAGGTACTGCTTCCAGTTTGATTTCGGGTGTAATTTGCAGTATATCACCGTTTTTCATGGCTTGTCCTTTGTCCAGCATCTTCTGGCAATTCGGATTGGCAATAATTTTTGTATCCGGGGTTTCGATCGCAGCAATTGCTTTGGTATCGAAATGATCATGGTGTTCATGTGTTATCAGGATATAGTCAGCTTTCGGTTGCTGTGTAAAGTCTGCGTAATCAGAGACTGGATCAATAAAAAACTTTTTTCCAGCATATTCTATTAACAAGCTGGCATGCTTAAAGAAAGTGATCTTCAGGCTTTTCCCGTTCTTGGTGGTAAACGAATCCGTTTCGAAGTTCTGCATCTTTGTGGTCAGATTAATTGAATGATTGAATAAACAGGAATAAGCAAATCCGTAAGAAAGGCACAGCGCGAGTGCTACTAATAAAATCTTTTTCATATCTATACAGAGTTTGGTTCCTTACAAAGATAAACATCTATAGCGATTTATCAGTTCATGATTAAACATATTCTGTTAGAAATTAACTTTCTTATTGAGAAGGAGGAAGATAGGCAGTAAATAAGAAAGGGATGAAGCATTGGTGAAAAGAGAAAGGCACAGAATCAAAATGTCCTGTGCCTTTGCTGTTTGTTATCTGATAGTAATCAGCTTTTACGCATTCAACGCCTGCTCGATATCTGCAATGATATCATCCGCATTCTCGATACCTACGGACAAGCGGATCAAGTCGGGACGTACACCTGCTTCCATCAGCTGCTCATCCGACAACTGGCGGTGAGTATGGCTGGCGGGGTGAAGCACACAACTACGGGCATCAGCTACGTGAGTCACAATAGCGATAAATTCTAATGAATCCATAAACTTGATAGATACATCACGTCCGCCTTTCAATCCGAAGGAGATCACTCCGCAGGAACCGTTCGGCATATACTTCTGTGCCAGTGCATAGTATTTGTTATTCGGCAGGCCGCAATAGTTAACCCAGGCCACTTTCTCGTTCTTAGAAAGATATTCTGCTACTTTCTGAGCGTTACGGCAATGTTGAGGCATACGCAGGTGCAGTGTTTCAAGTCCAAGATTCAATAAGAAAGAATTTTGCGGGCTTTGGATGCTGCCGAGGTCACGCATCAGTTGGGCAGTTGCTTTGGTGATATAAGCACCTTTGCCGAATGCTTTGGTATAAGTCAGTCCGTGGTATGACTCGTCCGGAGTACAAAGTCCCGGGAATTTTTCAGCATGAGCATCCCAGTCAAAATTACCGCTGTCTACGATACAGCCACCTACGCTTGTAGCGTGTCCGTCCATGTATTTGGTAGTAGAATGAACCACGATGTCAGCTCCCCATTCAAATGGGCGGCAGTTGATCGGGGTCGGGAAAGTGTTGTCAACAATCAAGGGAACCCCGTGACTGTGTGCAATGCGTGCAAATTTCTCAATATCCAGTACTTCAAGAGAAGGGTTGGAAATCGTTTCACCGAATAAAGCTTTTGTATTCGGTTTGAAAGCTGCAGAAATTTCTTCTTCGCTGGCATCCGGATTAACGAAAGTCACATCGATGCCTAGCTTCTTCATGGTCACGCCAAACAGGTTGAACGTACCTCCGTAAATAGCGGAAGAGCAAACAAAGTGATCTCCTGCCTGACAGATATTAAAAATGGCATAGAAGTTGGCAGCCTGGCCGCTGGAAGTCAGCATAGCGGCTACACCACCTTCAAGGGCAGCGATTTTGGCGGCAACAGCGTCATTCGTTGGATTTTGCAGGCGGGTATAAAAGTAACCACTGTCTTCCAGGTCGAACAGGCGGGCCATCTGCTCGCTGGTATCGTATTTGAAAGTTGTACTTTGATAGATGGGCAATACGCGTGGTTCGCCTTTTTTAGGCGTCCATCCTGCCTGTACACACAGGGTTTCCGGTTTGAATTGTTTTGCCATAATGTTATCGGGTTTTAATGTTTTATTTCAAAAAATGTTTTAATGCTGCAAAAGTAGGGAAAATAATTGTATTTTTGCCCTGTTTATGAGTGAAATGATACTCTTGCGAAGGAGATAGTTAATGTAGTTATGAAAAATAAACTCTATATTCTTTTATTCTTAGCTTTTCTTTTTTCGGGCACAACTCTTTGGGCACAGCAGAAGGCAACCCCGAAGGCGGGTGAAGGTATCTCTTCTTTTCTGTTGAGGCACAACCGCTCTCCGAAGAAGTATTACGACGACTTTATTGAGCTGAATAAACAGAAACTGGGAAAGAACAATGTGCTTAAAGTGGGCGTGACGTATGTTATTCCTCCCATCAAGAAATCAGCTTCCGAAAGTTCCGGAACAAAGCAACAATCTCCGAAAGCTAAATCAACAACAATAGGAACCACTATCAACGAACCTTTGTTTGGAAAGCAACTGGCTAATGTGAAAGTCACTTCCAACCGTCTTGCCGGTGCTTGCTTCTATGTGGTCAGCGGACATGGAGGTCCTGATCCGGGTGCTATCGGGAAAGTTGGTAAATACGAATTGCACGAAGATGAATACGCTTATGATATTGCCCTCCGTCTGGCACGTAACCTAATGCAGGAAGGGGCCGAAGTCCGTATCATCATTCAAGATGCTAAAGATGGTATCCGTGATGATTCATACCTGTCAAACAGTAAACGGGAGACTTGTATGGGTGATCCAATTCCTTTGAATCAGGTGCAACGCTTACAGCAACGCTGTGATAAAATAAACGCTCTTTACCGGAAAGACCGTAAGAACTACTCTTATTGCAGGGCGATTTTTATTCATATTGATAGCCGTAGTAAGGGAAAACAAACGGATGTCTTTTTCTATTATTCGAATAAAAAGGGAGAAAGCAAACGATTGGCGAATAATATGAAAAATACGTTTGAGTCAAAGTACGATAAACATCAACCCAACCGGGGCTTTTCCGGCACAGTAAGCGGGCGTAACTTATACGTACTTTCCCATACCACTCCCGCTTCCGTCTTTGTGGAGTTGGGTAATATCCAGAATACGTTCGATCAGCGTCGGTTGGTGATGAATTCCAATCGTCAGGCACTCGCCAAATGGCTGATGGAAGGCTTCCTGAAAGACTACAAGGAGAAGAAATAACATTTTTACTTCTCCTTTCGTGAACAAAATAAAAATCTGAATGTTTTATATATGCAAATCGCCTGATGGCTACTTGTAGGTATGCGAATATATATAGGCTAGTGAATATGCCTCCCCGGCATAACAGGAAGATTGCATAGTAGTTTTGTCGTGTTTTATTTTGTGTTTGTGTTGTGACGGTGCTGCGATGTGAATCGGGGTACCGTTTTTTTGTTTCTCTTGAATTCCTTAAAGGGCGTGCTATTTCATTTTCTTATCATATTATTGAATAAAATCTTATCAATCCTGTGAACAAAATCCGGAAATGTATGTTATTTATTGTGCAAATCGCCTGATAAAGCTTCTTGTGTGTATGCGAATATAGATAAGTCAAGCAAGGTATGCCTCCCCGGCATGACAGGAAGATTGCATAGTAGTTTTGTCGTGTTTTATTTTGTGTTTGTGTTGTGACGGTGCTGCGATGTGAATCGGGGTACCGTTTTTTTGTTTCTCTTGAATTCCTTAAAGGGCGTGCTATTTCATTTTCTTATCATATTATTGAATAAAATCTTATCAATCCTGTGAACAAAATCCGGAAATGTATGTTATTTATTGTGCAAATCGCCTGATAAAGCTTCTTGTGTGTATGCGAATATAGATAAGTCAAGCAAGGTATGCCTCCCCGGCATGACAGGAAGATTGCATAGTAGTTTTGTCGTGTTTTATTTTGTGTTTGTGTTGTGACGGTGCTGCGATGTGAATCGAGGTGCCGTTTTTTTTGTCACATATAAAGAAACGGCAGGCTTACAAATAAGAAACGAGCTTACAAATCTCCTAAAGTATATCATAGAATCTCTGCAAGCTCGTTTTATGAGTGGTGCTTTTGCGCACCTTATCTAGTTGTTATAAAGGCATATTACCATGCTTCTTGGGCGGGTTTGTCTGCATCTTGTTTTCCGTCATTTCCAGTGCCTGAATCAGACGTTTGCGAGTCTGTCTCGGATAAATGATTTCATCAATATATCCCAGCTCGGCAGCCTGATACGGAGTGGCAAACTTTTCTTTGTAGGCTTCCAGTTCCTTGGCCTTTGTTGCTTCGTCAGCTTTGCGGAACAGGATATTGATGGCGCCGTCCGCACCCATCACAGCAATTTCTGCACTTGGGTAAGCGAAGTTCACGTCAGCTCCGGTCTGCTTGGAGTTCATTACGATATAAGCACCACCGTAAGCTTTGCGGGTAATCACTGTCAGTTTGGGAACAGTGGCTTCTGCAAATGCATAAACTATTTTTGCACCGTGACGGATGATACCATTGTTTTCCTGTGTATATCCCGGAAGGAATCCCGGAACATCTTCGAATGTAATCAATGGAATATTGAAGCAATCGCAGAAACGGATAAAACGGCTTGCTTTGTCGCTGGCATCAATATCGAGAACACCGGCAAGATAAGCTGGCTGATTCGCTACGATACCTACCGAACGACCTGCCATACGGGCAAAGCCAATGATAATATTCTTAGCAAAGTTCGGCATCACTTCGAAGAAATAGCCGTTGTCTATAACACGTTCGATAATGTCTTTCATGTCATACGGTACGTTCGGGTCTACCGGAACGATTGTATCCAGAGAAGTATCTTCGCGGTTTGTTTCGTCAGTGCAAGGTTTTTTCTTAGCTTCATCCATATTATTCTGCGGTAAGAAAGAAAGCAGTTCACGGATGCTCATCAGCAATTCTTCTTCGGTATTGCACATAAAGTGAGTCACACCGCTTTTGCTGCTATGTGTCATTGCGCCACCCAGCTCTTCTTTACTTACTTCCTCATGAATCACAGTTTTTACTACATCCGGACCAGTCACAAACATGTGACTTTTTTCTTTCACCATAAAGATGAAATCGGTCAGGGCAGGAGAGTAGCAGGCACCTCCGGCGCAAGGACCCAGGATTGCCGAAATCTGTGGAATCACACCGCTGGCCATTGTGTTCTGATAGAAAATATCAGCATAACCGGAAAGGCTCTCGATCCCTTCCTGGATACGTGCACCGCCCGAATCATTCAAAGCGATAATCGGGGCACCGTTCTTCAATGCAAGTTGTTGTACTTTCACAATCTTTTTAGCATTGGAAGCTGACAGTGAGCCGCCATATACCGTAAAGTCATAAGCGTAAACAAACACCTGGCGACCGTCCACCTTTCCGTAACCGGACACGATACCATCTCCCGGAATTTTGTTCTTATCCATACCGTAGTTCGTACAACGGTGAACCATCAACTTATCCAGTTCAACGAAAGTACCCTTATCGAGCAACATCTCGATACGTTCGCGAGCAGTCATTTTACCGCTTTCATGTTGCTTCTCTATTTTATCAACGCCTCCACCAAGAGAAGCGATGCGGTCACGTTCCTCGAACGTGGCGTATGCTTTATTTATTTCTTCCATAATGCAATCCGTTCTTATATTATGCAATCGGTTCTAATGTTATTAATGTCTGTTCGCCGGTTATGCTATCACCTTCTTGAACCAGAATTTCTTTAATGCGGCAATCCGAAGTCACTTTGTAGTTGCTCTGCATCTTCATTGCTTCGATAACGATGGCAGTATCTCCCGCTTTCATTTCCTGACCGACTACAACAGGTATTTTCACCACCTTGCCCGGCATCGGAGAAATAATACAGTCATTCTGTTCCTCTTCCCCTTTCTTGCGCATCCGCAAATATTTCGCCTGGCTGTCCACAATTTCTACATTGAAACTGCTATAATGCGTATTCACTTTATAGCTTTTCCCGTTATCACGGCGAATCAGCTGTGCATTCGAACTGCGTCCGTCCATCAAGATGTTGCAAGTGCCGTTTTCCGCCATCACTACATCTGCTTCAAACGGTTTTCCATCAATGGTAAGCACCACCTTGTTATCTTCCTTGCTGACCAACTCTACTTCGGCCACACGGTTTCCTATATGAATTTCCATAATTGAATTCTCTTTGTTAAAATTAGATTCTCAACACTCCCTTGTGCAGTCCGAACTCTTTCCATTTGCTGATAGGACGGTTGTCGGTAGCCATACCGCTGTTGTTCTCTTCGAGGTTCATCAAGTAGTCCATATAGGCGGCAATCAAAGCAATATTTTCGGAATGTTCGCTGGTGCGCATGATGCGTTGTTGCAGATATTCGCCGTTCTTGGTGATGAATCCTGTATCATAGTGACCTTCCACGAAATCGGGAGTGTCCATGATGGCACGCAGATAGCTGATGTTGTTTTTCACACCGGTCAACTTATATTCGTGGAGTACGCGGCGCATCCGCTCGATAGCGTATTCGCGGTTGGTAGCCCATACAATCAGTTTACCGATCATCGGGTCGTAGTAGATTGGAATTTCATATCCCTCGTACACATAACTGTCGATACGTACACCGATACTGTTCGGCTCTGTAATCTGTTTGATGATACCCGGGCTCGGCATGAAATTCATTTCTGTATCTTCGGCACAAATACGACACTCAATAGCGTGTCCGCGTTGCTGGATATTTTCTTGTTTAAGTTGAAGCACCTGTCCGTCGGCAACTTTAATCTGCTCTTTCACCAAATCTACCCCAATCACTTCTTCCGTAATCGGATGCTCCACCTGTAAACGGGTGTTCATCTCAAGGAAATAATAGTTGCGGTGTTTGTCAACAAGAAATTCGATAGTACCCGCACCAATGTAGTTTACTGCTTTAGCCGCAGCTACCGCCTTTTCACCCATATCTTTCCGTAGTTCGGGAGTGACGAAAACCGAAGGAGTCTCTTCTACGATTTTCTGGTTACGGCGTTGCACGGAACATTCGCGTTCGCATAGATGAATGACATTTCCATGCTTGTCACCAAGAATCTGGAACTCGATATGATGAGGCTCTTCAACGAACTTCTCCAGATAAACCGTGTCGTCGCCAAAGGAAGACAACGATTCGCTCTTGGCAGTAGTATAAGCTTCTTCCACTTCTTCGGCACTGTGGATGAGGCGCATACCCTTTCCACCACCGCCCATAGAAGCTTTCAGCATCACCGGGTATCCGATCTTATTGCAAAGTTCTATGGCTTCTTCCACACTTTTCAAATTGTCTTGTGTGCCGGGAACAACGGGTACTCCCGCCTCGATCATTTTGATACGGGCAGCAATTTTATCCCCCATGGCTTCCATTGTTTCCGGATTAGGTCCGATAAAGATGATTCCTTCTTCCTGACATCGACGGGCGAAGGTAGCATTCTCGGACAAGAAGCCGTAACCCGGATGGATGGCGTCCGCATGAGCTGCTTTCGCCACTTCGATGATTTTTTCTATATTCAGATAACTCTCTTTGGATGCTGTCGGCCCTACGCAATAAGCTTCGTCTGCATAAAGCACATGCTTCGCGGTCCGATCTGCTTCGGAGAAGATAGCGATACTCGTTATCTCCATCTCCCGGCAGGAGCGCATCACCCTTACGGCAATTTCACCGCGATTGGCTACTAAGATTTTTTTTATCATACTTTTTTCAATTAAGTACATACTTATTAATGTCTTCCCATCTAATGGACATACTCCACCCGACGAAAAACAGTATTTTTTTGATTTGGGGCTTAACAAGTGATGCTCTTTCTCCTAACCCACGAGGAGGGGAGCGTCTTACACAAAATGGCAGGTCTTCTGACTGACTCTTGTCTTATTTGCCTTCCCGATTAACATCAGTGGCGTTAAATTAGTTCAATTATAAGACATTGAACAGAGCTTCACAGCAGCGGGACTGTCCGGGACTTACACCCGATTCCCTATTAATCGTCGTCCGTTGGATACGGATTCTGAACCATTTCGGGGGGCAAAGATAAATAAATATTAAATAAGATGTTCCTTTTTTGCACGAAAGTTTCATTTTTGTGCAATGCTTATCTTTAAATAAGGATTCTTTAATTAGTGTATAACCTTGCTACTTTTCTAAACTATATTTCTCCTGATATTGTTAGGTTGATAGTAATTAATTAAAAGAGATATTCGTATGAAAGAAAAGAAAATAGCTCGTGAAGAAAGAAATCAGGAGAAACTGGCTAACGGTGATTGGGTAATGGCAGAGTTTTATGCAACGTGGTGTCCTCATTGCCAACGTATGCAACCGGTTGTTGAAGAATTTAAGAAACTGATGGAAGGAACATTGGAAGTGGTATTGGTAGACATCGATCAGGAACCTGCCCTTACAGATTTCTATACAGTTGAGTCGACTCCTACCTTTATTCTTTTTAGAAAAGGACAACAGCTCTGGAGACAATCCGGCGAATTACCTTTGGAAAGATTGGAAAGAGCAGTGAAAGGATTCAAATCCTGACGATTATTGCATAGTTTGTTACAATGATATGCGTAGCTGATTCTATGCTGGTATGTCTTTGTCTGGCATACTTCTAATATGCATAAAGAAAAGCAGAAAGTATTCTCCGGTGAGGTACTTCCTGCTTTTCTTTATTTTTATTGCTTTCTGTTGAGTCGTAACTCATACAGGCAAGCCTGTACCTCTTCAAGGCTGCCGGTATGTTTTCCTTCATCATCAGACAGTTTGATACATTCCCTCCATTCCTGATTGACATTCATCTTACATTGTGTCAGTTTCATCACGATGTTCGAAGGTTCGAACCCGGTATCGTTGGTGAGATTGGTACCGATCCCGAAAGAGCAGCGGATTTTGTTTTTGCAGTATTCTTGAATATCCAATGCTTTTGTAAAGTCTAGGGCATTGCTGAATACGATGGTTTTGGTTGTCGCGTCGATTCCCAACTCTTTGTAGCGGGCAACCAGCTTATCGATAAACTCAAATTCATTGCCGGAATCACACCGCACTCCATCGAAAAGTTTGGCTTGTTTACGGCTAAGGTTGCTAAGGAAGATGCCGGAAGTATATGTATCGGAAAGTGCGATACCTAAATCACCGTCATAAACATTCACCCAGTTTTCGAGTGCCATATAGTTGGCATGTTTATATCCGAACTGTGCTCCATGAAACATAAACCATTCATGTGGATGAGTTCCCATCATTTTCATTCCATATTTCATTGCAAAGTTACAGTTGGAAGTTCCGGTGCAATATTGCGCTGTTTCGTTCAGCTTCTTGATAACCGTTTCCTGCACATCAATGGAGAATCTTCTCCGTGTGCCGAACTCTGAAAAGCGAAGCTGATGTTGATTCGACAATTCTATTTTCTCCGACAGCTTGCAAAGAATCTCGTTCATGTCTGCTACATTGCCAAAGAAACGGTTTTTGATTTCGGAGACAATAGCGAGCAAAGGCACTTCGTATAAAGTCACTTTATAAAGCAAGTCAGTCACTTCGATGTGGAGATGACAAGCTTCATCCAGATGAATATCAATCTTATTCGGATCGAAACGAAAAGAAGACAACCACTCCCAGTAGACTCTCGGAAGGAATCTGCAGTTTTTCGTCATGTATTCCAATTCCTCTTCCGTGAACCTCAACTGACTAAGATTCTTGATCTCTGCCTTGAGTGCCTTCAGGAAATCTTTGGTATATTGAGTTTCATTCCGGTCGTTGAAACTAAACGTGCCCATTGCATAGGGAAACAGTTTGATATAAGCATACGATGTGGTAAACTTATAAAGATCGGTATCTAGTAATGTCTTAACAATCATTTCGTTCGCTCTTTATATTTTATAACGTCGTAAAGTTAGTATTTGTTGAATAATATAACGACTTAATCATTAATAATTATGCCTTTTTTTATTCGAGGGGAATAAAGCCAGGATCTGAATATATATTCTGTTTGCAATGGCAAATTCCTTATCTCTTATTATAGTTACCTCAATAAGTCAAGCCGATTTTCAGCGTAATGGAATGGTGCGACAATTCTTCCTTAAACGTCGTATGGAAATACGGATCTTCCTGTTTCTTTGTCCGTTCCAGTTTCTGGAGTTCATAACCTGCCATCAAATTCAGTTTAAATTTCCGGTTGACCTTAAATTGTGCACCGATGGAAGGAGAGAGGTAAAAGCCTCCGTTTGCTTCTCTGTCTGTGGCAAAAGACCCACCGATATGACATTCCAGATAAGGAGTCAGTCTCCTGGGCTTCGTTATATAAAATTGCGCACTGGCATAAAGCGGAATGAGCAACTTCTCATAAACAGAAAGTCCGCTACCCGCACCGATGGCAAACCGTTGACTGATGTGGTAGTGACTGACGATTTGCCAGTTGAAAGGCGTGTAAGAAGGCTGATTCATAGAAAAACCTGTCCCGATATATGTAGTGTAAGAGAGACGTCTGCTGTCTGTTTGTCCGTCGGCACATATAGTGATGAAAGATAGCAGCGCAAAGATGAATATAAATTTCTTCATAATGATGCAAGGATAGAGTCTGATAATACGATGGTTAGCTACTGCTATTGCACATACACGGTTATACTTTTAACGATATGCAATGCAGTTGTGAGTGAAGAAGTATCTTTGGTAAGATCTCCATTACTTCCATCCGGGCTACTGTGTCCGATCAGTTTGGCTGTAAATTCTTTCTTGCCGGAAGTCAAATCCACTTCTGCTGCGTAGACAAGGGCAGGCTGTCCGCTCCCTTCTTTTCCACCGGAGTAATTGGCGTCTCCTTCTTTGGCCGATTTCGGATATGCATCATTGAAATCTGTAGAATGATTGATTTCAATTTTGACTATAAACTTCTTCAACTTCCCGGTTGGCGACATCTTCACATTAAAACTACCTTTCGGAGTAGCTCCGCTGATACCGTCCGTCAACGGTTCCTTTTTGCTAGGGAGATATAACCCGTCTTCATATTGGATTCCCCGTTGATAACACCAATGCGGCAGCGCTTCCTTTCGGCGGTTACCGCCGGAGGCTTGCCAGGATTGAGTGGCTATTTTGTGTGTCACATACACGGTGGACAGATAATTCCCTTCCATGTCTTCAGTCCAGATTGCAATCTGGGGCGGATTTTTGATGTTGATGCCTAGAAACAAAGGAAAATTATGCAACCACTCTTCCCCTTTTTCAATAGATATTTTAAGATCGTTACTGTCGTATTCTACTAAATCCCGGTTGCATCCACTATTTATCAATAGAGAAAGAAACCATATTCCCATTATTGTCATTTTATTCATTTGATTAGAGTTGTTTTTGTAACCAGAGGTCTACTAATAGATTGATGCCTTCTTCCAATTCCTCCCAGCCGCTTTCTTGCTGAATCTTGAGGCCGTTGTAGACCGGGCAGTTTTCTTCGAGCAATGCCAGATAACTGATGGCTGCGGTGATGATGGAAGCCATAGCAGCAATCTCTTTTTTCGGATGTTTTGATAGTTTGCTGACTGCCTCTACCAGCCAGATTCCTTTCTCTTCCCGTTTGTTGCGCAACTCTTTCACAAACTTATTGTCCGTTGTCAGTTCCCAGCGATACAGGCGTTTCAATGTATAATTCTCCCGTAACCACATGATTTGTCTTTTGAATATCTGCTTGATAAATGTGGCTAAATGAGCCTGATCCGGTAACTCTTCATCGAAATTAATCCAATAGTCGTTCTGCTGAATGTAGGCTGCTATCAGTCCATCCAGCGAATTGAAATAACGGTAGATAAGCATTTTTGAAACTTTGGCCTTGGCTGCTACCGCATTGATCCCCAACCCCTCGAAACCGCTTTCTTCAATGATGTCGTTGACGGCTGTAATCAGGGTCATTTCCGTAGCCTGTCTGTTTTTAGTAATCTCTTTTTCCATACTTTGATACTTTTGTTACTGACTGGTCACAAAGATATGTTTCCTATCGGTAACATCAAGGAAAAAGAGATTATTTTTTGTAATGGTTGCCGGTTAATAACCTATCATCTTTACCGATAATACGTTATCCGGTCGTTTTATGATAACGCCACTGTCGGATTATGAACGGTCAGTCCGCCATCCACCACAATCGTTTGTCCAGTGATGTATCTGGCATCGTTCGAAGCCAGAAAAGCGATGGTAGCTGCAACATCCTCCGGTTCTCCCAGATAAGGAGTGGCACATTGACCGAGGAAGATATTACGTACATCCTCATTCAGGTTGTCCAATGCAGCGGGAGTAAGTACCAGTCCCGGAGCTACGGCGTTGCAACGGATGTTTTTCTTTCCCATTTGAGTAGCGATATATTTCGTCAGGTTGATGACACCCGCTTTGCTGGCGCCGTATAAAGTACCGTTGGCATCAGCCGTAAGTCCGCTTATGGAAGCTACGTTGACAATGTTCCCACCACCATTGGCAGTCATGATAGGAATGACCTGTTGGGAAAGATACATCGTGCAGCAGAGATTCAGATGGAATGCTTCGTCAAAGTAGTTGATGTCCAGCTTTTCGATGCTAAGGTCACGTTTGGGATCAGTTCCTCCTACATTATTAATCAGTACGTCTATTCTTTGATATTCATTCATGGAAAAATCAATCAACTCTTTGCAACTCTGGAGTTCGGTGGCGGAGAAATAGACATGACGCACGTCAGCCCCTGCGTGCGTGAGTTCGTTGGCAAGCTGCTCCGCTCTTTTCTCGGAATGGTCAGCGATGACTACTTTGCCTCCTTCGGAGACAATGCGGCGTGTGGTTGCTTCGCCGATACCACCGGCGGCACCGGTGATGACAACTACTTTATTTTCGAATCTGTTCATATAATGGGAATTTGATGGTTACCTTTTATTAGAAACAGCTGGCAGAGGAATTTGTTAGCCCTCATAAACTCTCTTTAATAAGATAAGGTGTTCGATTCGAAAACTTTTGCATCTTTTCCAGTTTTACGCTCTGATTATTTAAGAAAACTGTTAAATGTTAATGCCTGCCCACTCATTTGTTAATACGGCTCTGATTCTATTAAACCATGTTATAAGATACGCTGCTTTGGCCTCAAAATTTGGAGAAAACCGAAAAGTCCGTATCTTTGTACTGTGTTTTTCATAGTATTAGATTTAAGGTTAACAAAAGATTGGCTGTCTGGGATAGATAGCCTTTTTTTATGCCTGTAAGTCAACTGCAGACCGAAGAGATTAAAACAACGAATATTGGTTATCCCGCAGGCTTTTCATCTCCCGTTCCTTTACGATATCATCTTCGGATAAATGGCCGATGAGTAGCGGTGAGTTTTTATCATGTTTTCTCCTATTATATACTGCCGTGTTATAATTGCCTTTGATGGCATAACAATAAATACATCCGTTCAGGCAACTTTCATAAGTTCCGATATCAATGCTTTCAATGCAGTTGCAGATGTTACGCTGGTTTTTATCCTTTTGGGCGAGGATAGGATAACCGATGATCTTTTCTATCAGATCCTTATCAATACACAGGCCGCTCGGAATACCTAAATGTCTTAAATCCACTTTTACAGTACAAGTATCCAGCTGTATGTCGGGATAAACGTCGATTGTTTTTTTAAAGGAGACAGCCATTTCTTCTATTTCCTCTTGAGTCAGCGGATGGATGTTGAATAACCGTACTGAGTTCCGGATATGCTGGTAATGATCTATGAATCCCAGCATACATTTGGCAGTGTGGTCTTTGAGTTCGTCGGCAATCCGGGCAAATGCTTCCTGGTGGAAAGAAACATTGTATTCCTCGTTCGTCAGTATCGGATCATATCTCCAGATCACCCTTTCCCTGCCGATTTTATCAGCCAGCTTTTTAAAGGTATCCATTCGTTTATCGATGGAGGGCAAATGATTTTCCAGCTTTTCTCCGTAGGGGTTAAGTGTAAATTGGAAGTAATAGTTGTAATCCTGCAATTTCTCCAGTTGGTTGAGCATAGGTGCCGGGTTCTTGGTCCAGAAAACAAAGCAATCTACTACAGCAGGAGATAGAGAGATCTTGCTAATCATTTTCGGATGATATGGATTGGGCACTAATACATATCCTTCTTTAATCCGGTTGAAAAACCACTGGGAATAGAATGCCGGAATATCTGTCCGGCGGCTGGCACTGATTATCATAGTTCAAAGTTACAAAAAAAAAGACGATGTTGTTTCAATGATTCCCTCTTTTTTGTATTCTTACTTACCCAAGAAGTAACTTGTGTGAATGAATATGTTAAATGTTAACGTGCGAAGTCTGAAATGTTAATGCGCTTCCCAGAGTATTAAACCCTGTTATAATATGGGCTGTTTAGGCTCTAAAATTTGCTATTTACCTGAAATATGGTACCTTTGTACAGTGTTTTTTTCATAAGTATTAGATTTAAGGTTAACAAAAGATTGGTTGCTCGTGATGAGTAGCCATTTTTTGTTTTTATACACTATGATTGTTTATTCCTTAATCATAGTCAACAGCATCTTAAATCTCTCCACTGCTGTAAGGGCATGCGGCGCATTCGCCGGAAATACGATACTTTCTCCTGCTTTTACGGTGAACAGAGTTCCGTTTACAGTAATATTCACTACCCCTTCCAATACCTGCACGAGCGCATCAAACGGGGCACGATGTTCGCTTAACCCTTCTCCTTTATCAAAAGAAAATAAAGTGATATTTCCTGCCGGACTTTTGATTAACTGTTTGCTGATAACGCCTCCTTCAGTATATTCAATGAGAGAAGCCAAATGGAGCACAACTCCTTTTTGAAATGATTGTTCCATATTTGTTTTATTTTTAAGTTAATATCATATAGAGAACACTTTTCGAATATGCATTGTTTGTCTATAACAAAAAACGATTTTTATTGTTATAGTACGAAAGACTCAATAAACTAACCATTATTATGAAGAAGAATATCTTATTGTTTGGAGCACTGATAGGTGCTTTCTTATTGGTTTCCTGTTCGGGAGGAAACAAGAAACAGGCTGCGTCCTCCGTCACTCCGGAAGAATTGGATAATGCCAGTAAAGTGATAAACTATTATCATACATCGCTCATCGTGTTGAGGCATGTAGCTAATGCAAAAGACGTAAATGCGGTCTTGGGATATATGGAACAGACAGGAAAAGTTCCTGAAGTATCTCCGATAGCACCGCCTGAAGTATCTGCCAGAGACACTGCGGAATTGATGGATCCGGGAGATTACTTTAATATACAAGTCCGTCAGAATCTGAAGCAGAGTTATAGAGGACTTTTCAGTGCACGGGCGCAATTCTATGATAATTTTAATAAGTTTCTCTCTTACAAGCAGGCCAAAGAGACAGCCAAGGCTGGCAAACTCTTGGATGAAAACTATCGGCTAAGTGTAGAAATGTCCGAATATAAACAAGTGATTTTTGATATTCTAAGCCCTCTCACGGAACAGGCTGAAAAAGAACTTCTTGCCGACGAACCGTTGAAAGATCAAATCATGGCTATGCGTAAGATGTCCGGCACTGTGCAAAGCATAATGAATCTTTATTCCCGCAAACATGTACTGGAGGGTGCTCGCATTGATGTGAAGATGGCAGAATTGAAGAAAGAACTCGAAGCTGCAAAGAAACTTCCTGCTGTCACAGGCTATGATGAAGAGCAAAAGAATTATTATAGCTTCCTGTCTTCTGTGGAATCGTTTATGAAAGATATGCAGAAAGCAAGAGATAAAGGCGCATATTCCGATGCAGATTACAATGCGATGTCGGAAGCCTACGAATATGGACTTTCCGTTATCTAAAGAATTCTTCCTCTGTTTGAATGAGTTGCAATCATGTTTCTTCAAGCAGGGGATGCTTTTTTAATTAAGTAAAGAAGTCCTTTTTTTACTATCCCCTTTTAAACAGGAGTTTTACTTTTGCATTTGGATTAAGAAATAATATCTTTGTTATATGCAATCATTTCAACTGATAAAACCCTGTTTTGCACTGGCTCCCTATATACGGCATTATTGGATATTGCAAGACGACTCAATAGCTCCTGTCTCCGAACGGACTCTGCCTGTTGGCTGCATGCAACTGGTATTCCATAAAGGGAAACAACTTCTTTTGTTGGGCGAGTCGGAGCTGCAACCCCAATCCTTTATTTCCGGACAATCGGTCGGTTTCTCGGATGTGATGTCTACAGGCAGGATAGAGATGATTACTGTTGTTTTTCAACCTTATGCGGTAAAAGCATTGTTTCATATACCCAGTCATTTGTTCCGTGGGCAGACTGTAGATACCGATGCGATGGAAGATGTAGAACTGTCGGATTTAGTGAAACAGGTCACGGATACTTCTGATAATGCAGTTTGTATTTGGTTGATAGAGCAGTTTTTTCTTCGTCGTTTATACACTCTTCCCGAGTATAATCTCAAGCGGATGTCTGCTGTCTTTCATGAAATAAACCTCCGGCCGCAAATCAATATTTCTCATTTGTCGGAAACAGCCTGTTTGAGCAGTAAGCAGTTTGGGCGTATCTTCGCCGATTATGTCGGCACTACTCCCAAGGAATTTATTCGTATTATCCGTATGCAACGGGCGTTATCCATGCTGCAACAGGATGCTACGATTCCTTTTGTACAAGTGGCTTATGAATGTGGCTTTTCCGATCAGTCTCACATGATAAAGGAATTCAAACTCTTTTCCGGTTATACCCCTGCTGAGTATCTTTCTGTATGCGCCCCTTATTCCGATTATTTCTCTGAACTCTAAAGATGTCTCTTTTTTTCTATCGGGCTTCCTCGTGTTACCCTACTTTTGCAATGTCTTTGCAAAGGCTTAGTAGTAACCATAAAAAAAGAAACGAGATGAAAAAATTAATTGCATTTTTTGAGATTCCTGCTACCGATTTCCGTCGGGCTGTCGATTTTTACGAAACTGTGTTGGGTGTGCAACTTCCGACTTTTGAATGTGAAACAGAGAAAATGGCTTGTTTCACGGAAGAAGGTGAAACCGTCGGTGCTATTTCTTATGCTTCAAATTTCGACTTTCTTCCTTCAACGCATGGCGTACTTATCCATTTCAACTGTGAGGATATTGAACAAACGTTGGAAAAAGTGCTTCTGAAAGGAGGGAAAGTTGTCATTCCCAAAACAAAGATTGAGGCAGACGATAAAGGATGGTTTGCCGTATTCACGGATAGTGAAGGAAACAGGATTGGCGTCTATGCTGAAAAATAACAGGTAGGGAAGAGGGAACAGCCTGTCTGGAAGTGACTGCTGTTCCTTCGTCCCCTTATCCGGATTATTCTACCGGAATATAGATCTCCGTCAACAACTCTTCGGGGGGAGTGTCACATGGATTGTTCAGATAGCGTTCAGCACTGGCTTCATCACGTATCGTACATTCCATTTCGGGCAGATACTTTCCGTAAATCGTATCGTACACAGCTTGCAGATTGTCATACGGGCCTTTATAAAGGAAAATAGCATAACGTCCGGCTGGGATAACCTTGAATCCCACATCACTTTTGGGGGCAACCTTTACAGGCATTACCATGCATACGTCTGTACGCAGTTTCTCGGCTGGCGTCACTTTCGGATCATCGTGGTAGATGCAAAGCGGGCTGAAATCTCCCATCGGCAGTTTTTGTTCTTTGATGAATTGGAATAAACGGCCCCAAGTGCCACCGTAATCATTCAGTTTGTAGTCGCCTGTAAGGCGGATATAAATCACATTCCGTTCGGAGACATTTCTGATCTCTTTTTTTAGTTCCAGGTCTGGCCTGATAATCGCTGGTTTCATAATTACAAAGTTTTTATTGTTTCTATATTCTAAAGGTGAAATGCCATAAAATTGCTTGAACACTTTCGATAATGAAGAAGGGGATGCGTAACCAATCCGGTAGGCGATGTCAGCAATCGGAATATCCGAGTAGCGGAGTAGGCGTGCGGCAGCTTCTGTCCGCGTCCGGACAATAAACGTACCAATCGGTTCACCGAGAAAAGCTTTCATGATCCGGTGAAAGTAAAAAGGAGAAAAGTTTGAAATTCTGGCCAGAGATTTTAAATCAATATCTTCTCCTAAATGTTGGATGATGTATTCCACTACAACATTTACGCACTTTTGATATTCCTCTTTCGTTGTTTTTTTCTGTTGCATAACTAATTTTGGTATTTCACTTCGCAAAGGTATTGGTAAAAAAGCGAAATGACTTGTCCGATATTGCGGAAATGTCAACTTTCTATTTTCTTTCTATGGTTGCCCTATACCTGTTTTGAGAATTTATTTTGATATATAATGTACCTTACAGTGGTGTTATGGTGTGAACCATGACCAAATTTTTAACCGTTAATTGTGAAATTGATTTTCTTGTTTTAAATAATGTCAAAAACTGAAATAAAAAATCCGGTTTTGTTATAAACTATTATTAAAATGATTATATTGTAACCGAATTATTAATAAAAATAGCCATGGATAAAACAATTGTAGGGAACAATGCCGGAAAGGTCTGGTATGCCCTGAAAGAAATTGGTGAAATTTCAATACCTGAATTGGCGAGAAGATTAAACCTAAGCGTAGAAAGTACAGCATTGGCCGCCGGTTGGTTGGCACGAGAGAACAAAATTTGTATCCAACGGAAAAATGGATTAATTGCTTTATCTGATGAAAGCGCTTTTCCCTTCAGCTTTGGATAATAGCAGGTTTTGTGAGTGAATATCTTTGAAGTTCCGTTAACTTATAAGTAAGAATATGTCCGTATAAGGTATCACAAGTTAAGTTTGCACTTAAGAAGTTTTATATTTAAAAGAGTTGCTCAATAATAGGGCAACTCTTTTAACGTATAATAAACGTATAAAAATGTCGAATCGTGTCCGGATGTAGATAAAATTTATATACTTGTATTCCACAATAATAATTGCCTGTTTTTTCTCTGGCAATTCTATTCCGGAGAATATCTTTAGAATCCTACCCGTTTTCTTCCCTGGGAGAAATCCATTCCTTCGTAATTATAGATTTCAGCCAGTGTCATGGGGTGTGTCTGTTCGGGAATATCCAGGCTTTCTTCCTTGATTAGTTGATTAACCTTATCAGTAGTCAGGTCTTTAAACTCGTATCGGGCAGCCAGACGTCCTTTTCTAAGCAATGCTTCGTCGATATCTTTTAATGGAGCATTAAAGGTGCAGATAAATTTGATACACAATTCATCGCTCAATAGCCCGTCGCTAATATTCAGTATGTTGACTAAGCCGGCATTCATACGGTTGCCTCCGTTGCGGCTTGACAATAGTTCTTCGCAATCCTCTACGATGAAGATAGAATTCTTTTGTTGGCGGATGAAAGTGATAAAGCTCGGATCCGAAAGTTTATCTACCAGGTCTCCACTCATATAGATCATTCTCTTTTTTCCAAGATTGATAAGGTGGCGGATATAAGTCGTTTTTCCTGTACCCTGTTTTCCATGCAAAATGATTAATCCGCTTTTGTTGTCCTCCAGCAGAAAGTTTTCGATCTCGGCAGCTACGGGAACAAAATCATCGTTATAGTGACGATCAATCTGAATAGCAGGTTCATTAACTTGCGATTGTTTCAGGCTGAAGTAGTTATGAGAGTATGTTACTATAAATAGATTGTTAAGTTTCTCATTTTCCTTCTTGTGGTTTTCGCAAATCTGATTGATCTGATTGATTTCCTCCTTGTCGATATTGGAATAGACAATCTTTACGCAATTATCAAAATAGCCGATCATCAAATTCTTTTTGCAGATAACGATACAGTCGTATAACTCTTTTGTAGATGTATTATCTTCTTCTTCCTCCTCTTCTTCTTTTTCATTTTCAAAATGATTGCAGTACACATGCTCGAATATATCGAACGCGTCATCTTGCTGATAAAGTTCCTTGATTTCTTTCAGAAAATCCTGGTTTACTTTATATTTTACCATTTTCATGGAAGGGAATCGTTTGAATATCTGATAGAATAGACTACAAATGCTACTGTCGCTGAACCATCCTGTGGAGTAATCAAAAATATCTGTGAAATCTGCGAGTGTGTATTCTTTACTCATTTTTTCTTTTTATATAAATAGAATGGCAAAGGTACGAAATAAATCTATGATATGAACTGAACCGATTTATCATTTTCTCGAAAAACATAGGTGTGGATAGTTTCCTGTATTTATATCAAAGCTCCTGCAAATGATTTTTCATTTCTCATGTTCTCATAATATATGTGATAACAATCTTCAAATCAGTTATATAATACTATGAGAAATAAAACACAAAAGGGTATTTCTCATAGTGTTACCAGCATTTTGTCCACAAAACAAAGTATTTCTCATAGCTTTTCAAGGCATTTCTCATAATCTTTCGTAGGGCAAAGAGGCTAATTAATTGTAATAGATTCAATGCTACATATTCAGTTATGTATTGATTAATAATATATTATAAAGCGTTTATGAAAGTGTATGGAGTAGATATTCTCATGTTTTCCTACCGGTATCTGAATCGTTCCACTAGAGTAGAAAGGTCTGTTCACTAGAGTAGATAGAACCGTTCACTCCAGTGCAACGATCTGTTCACTAGAGTGCAACGATACGAATAGTGGTAGGAAGGAATAACAATGATTAGGGAAAAACATAAAGGTATAAGGTGAATAACATACAGGAAAGTAGTAAATAGCAAGAAGTTGCTTAATAAAACCGAAGAAGGAAAGGAGTAATCGTAAATCCGGCAAAAGTCCGGAAAAACTACAATTATACTGTATGAGAAATGAGTAAAATGTATAGACGGAGTATGAGAATAAGATGAGAAATAGTTTAAACCCTATGAGAAATACTCGATTTTACGGACTAAATCATGGCA